>Ga0247611_10000575_pt1 | contig 74139 bp, 63 predicted proteins | sample 177DNAGHGhighgp2_FD_192422 | JGI IMG/M metagenome (GOLD analysis project Ga0247611, IMG submission 192422) | Sheep rumen microbial communities from Palmerston North, Manawatu-Wanganui, New Zealand - 1770 DNA GHGhigh gp2 | ecosystem: Host-associated > Mammals > Digestive system > Stomach > Rumen...
TTAATTACTTATGCCTATAATTACTTATACAATGAATTCAAGAAAGACTCGCTTATTATTTATATGTGGACTGACCATGCTTTCCTTTATGAAGGTACAAGCGGCCCCCGTCAATGAAAATCAGGCTCGGGCATAGCTGTCCGCCTTCCCCGAATTCTCCGGAGAAAGCCTGGTGTTGAAATCTATAAAACCTTTCCTGTCCATGTCGCTATTGCTTCATTATGTTTCTTTTTCTGTTAAAACTTAACTTGTTTCTGTTGTCATGTTAAAGAATCTGGATTTTTTTAACTCGTACTACGTTACATGTTATCATTTCGGGCCTTCATTAACATGAACTGATTCGATCACCTCCGTAGGTTCAGTTGTCTCATATTTGCCAAACTCGATGAAAAGATTCATGAGCCGTGTGTTGATATAATAGTTCTCCTTGCCCATCTTTTCTTTCTGAAGGAGGCCCAGAGCCACGATTCTATCCAGATATTTTGAGGCGGTCTGACGAGATACCTGCATATTAGCCACAACATGGTCAATCTTTGTGTATGGGTGATAGAATAAGCCGTTCAACAACTCATGATTGTATTTGCTGCCAAAATCAGGACGGATAACACTCTTATATTCTGCCATCAAACGTCCAATGTTCTTAACCAAGGAAATTGTATCCTCAGCGGTTACCTCTACACCTTTCAACATAAAGAGTATCCAAGTTTCCCATTCTGCAGCATTATCGGTATTCTTGTCCCTGATGGCTTGTATCAGCCGGTAGTACTCACCTTTGTTGTGGGTGATGTATCGACTTAGATAGAGGATGGGCAAATCAAGTAAACCAGTAATAACCAGATAAAGGATATTGATGATGCGCCCTGTGCGACCATTACCGTCGTAGAACGGATGGATGCTTTCGAATTGATGGTGGATGATGGCCATCTTGATGAGCGGGTCAAGTTGGCTTAGCTGGTCATCGTTGATGAATTTCTCAAGATTGGCCATGTATTGGACGATGGCCATTCCGTCCTGTGGAGGTGTATAGACGACTGCTCCGTCGTTTTCGCGCTTCAACTGGGTTCCTGGTGTTGTGCGGAAGCCTGCGGTATTCTGCTCCAAAATTTCCTGAACAAGCTTGATATCGTTGAGGGTGAGGATGTCTTTGTTTCGCACCATACGGAATCCCTCGTTGATGGCTTCGCGATAGAAAAGGACCTCTTTTGTGGCGGCATTAATGAACTGATGGCTTGGATCAAGCCCTGCACGATACAAATCATCCTGAGTAGTCACGATATTCTCTACCTCAGAGCTATCCTTGGCCTCCTGCAAAGTTAGACTGCTGATGAGAATACGCTCATTAGGTATGGTTTGTGCAACGCCCTTCAATTCAGCCAATTTGCGGTTTGCCCTGTTCAGCTGCTTCAGAACCTCTTTGGTCTCCAAATCGTATGGCAGAGGCAAGGAGGGAATCGAGTATTTCTCTTCTTGCTTTAACCCATCAGCAGGAATTGTTTTGTCTTGATTACTCATATTATGCTTTTTTTCTTCTATTTTTCTTCTATGATTCTTCTTGGGGTCTTCTTACCCTACCGAAAGACTCTGCTTGGCTTCTCTTATGTCACCCGAACCCTTACTGAAGGGATCAGCTTGTTATGTCTGTGATTCGCCTGATTTAGGTTATCAGTTTAATTTGCGATGGTTAGCCGATACTAAAGTGCAAAGATACAAAATAATCTCGAGATTATTCACAACAGGGCAGATTTTTTAGCTGTTGCAGTTCAATCATTTTCAGGGTTTGGATGCGAGTCTAAGCCATGAAAGACACAAAGCTATGCTTTACAAGGCGGAAAGTTGCTCTTTATATTAATAGCGGTTGCGTCAGAATGAGTCTTCATAGAGGATTCTTATCTTTGCAAAGCATGTCCTGAGTCGAACTTGTGGGGGATGGAGATAAAACTTTCGTAAACTTAACACAGAGGTAACATAGACCCCACAAGGAGACAGGGAGCCAAGGAGTCAGGTCGATGCTCTCACTACATTTTCGGTTCAAAACTAAAAATAAGTGTTGATTTGTTTGGTTGTTTCTATTGAAAAGTGTAATTTTGTAGCACGGAATTGTATTGAAAAGTGTAGTTTTTAACTACTAAAAGTTATTGAAAAGTGTAAATGACCATGCTGTACAGGAAGATTACATCCTACGTTGAAGACTATCTGAGGTCCGATAATGACAAGATTCTGATACTGGAGGGAGCCCGCCAGATAGGCAAGTCGTTCAGTATTCGTGAGGTAGGTACACGTTTGTATCCAAACTATGTGGAAATCAACTTCGTGGAGGATGACGAAGGTGAGCAACTCTTCAAGAACATCCATAAGAAGGAAGACTTCTACCTGACCCTTAGCATGGTGGCAGGCGACAAGCTCAATAATCGCGAGGACACACTGGTGTTCCTCGACGAGATTCAGCACTATCCGCAGTACCTCACCATGCTGAAGTTCCTGCGTGAGGATAACCGCTACCGCTATATCGCCAGTGGCAGTCTGTTGGGTATCACCCTGAAGGACACCACTTCCATTCCAGTTGGCAGCGTCACCATCAAGGATATGTTTCAGCTCGATTTCGAGGAGTTCCTGATTGCCAACGGCTTCGGCACAGAGGCCATTGCCATGCTGCGCAAGTCTTACGAGAACCGCCAGAGTCTTTCGGAAGAGCACCATAACCATGTGCTCGACCTGTTCCGTCGCTATCTGCTGGTAGGCGGTCTGCCCGATGCCGTCAACACATACCTCGAAACACATAACATTGTGAAGGTGCGCGAGGTACAGGATGGCATCCGCAGCCTTTATGCCAGCGACGCTTCCAAGTACGAGAAGGAACACAACAAGAAGCTGCTCATACGCCGTATTTACGAGATGATTCCCTCGCAGATGGAGAACAAGAAGAAGCGTGTGGTGGCTCAAAACATCTGTGGCAAGAAAGGCGACCGTTTCGACCAGTACAAGGAAGAGTTCGAGTATCTGATTTCATCGGGTATCTCCTTGGCTGTCAATGCCATCTCCAATCCTCATTTCCCGTTGAGCGAATCCCTCCAGAAAAACCTTTTGAAGCTCTATCTGAACGATGTGGGCCTCCTTACTGGCATACTCTACCGCAACAACATCCGTCCGGTCCTTGACGATATACGCAGCATCAATCTCGGTTCCGTCTATGAGAACGTGGTGGCACAAGAGCTTCGCGCACATGGACACAAGCTCTTCTACTACGACAACCGCAAACAGGGCGAGGTGGACTACCTGATTGACAACCACCAGACGATGAGTGCCCACCCGATAGAGGTCAAGTCGGGAAAGGACTACACGGAGCATAGTGCGCTCAACAATCTTCTGAAGAATACTGACTACAATGTCCTTGCAGCCACAGTCATTTCCAACGAGCGCAAGGTCTATCAAGATGGCAAGGTCACTTACATGCCCGTCTATTTCGTGATGTTTATGGAAGCAGATACACCTCAAACCGATGAAGGAGAATATCTCTTCTGATGTCCGCAGCCCAAGGACAGACGAATGTTTTTAAGGCTTTTGTCATCCGTTTCATCCGAGTCATCCGTGTTCAAAATCCTTTGGAATTATTCTTACAAAATCTTGTTCAACTTTTTGAGCAATCTAGAAATTAAAATGGAAAAATTAAAAATTAAAAAATAAAAAGGAAAAAAGTCAAGGAGGCAAGATGATAGCTTTTGTTCGTTTTTTCTCCTTGGCTCCTTGTCTTCCTGGCTCCTTGACTCCTTGTTTTACAATACCAAAGCTCTTCCGGGCTATAGTCAAAGCCTTTCTAGGCTAAACCCAAACCTTTTCCACGCTAAAGGCAGTCCTATTAGCCCGGAAAAGGTCTGCCTATAGCGTAAGAAAGGTTTGGGTTCAGAGTAATAAAGGTTTGGGTTCAGGCTAATAAAGGATTGGGTTCAGGGTAATAAAGGTATGCTTTCTCAGAATCGCCCCTGCGCTCCTTCAAAACTGCCACCGACATCCCCCAAACGCAAAAGGAGCCCTTTCGCCTTGCAAAAGAGCCCCTTTGGGTTATCATATAAAAGGCTATATTTCTAACCGCTTGATAATCAGTGTGTTGAACATTCGAAATACTCGCGTTTTTGCGCACCACTCATCACTCAGTTGAAAATATTCGAGTTATGAGGGCCCAAAACTTAAGAAAATCTTTACAATTTCCTCCCAGAAGGGAGGCGGGGAGACAAGGAGACAAGGAGTTCAAGGAGTTCTTTCTCCGCAAGGCTATGAAAGCGTCGCTTCGCGCCGAGCGCAAGACAATAGCTTTATCCCCTTGTGCTTCAAAGCTCCCCTCTCTCTTCGGAGAGGGGCTAGGGGTGAGGCCGGTCTCCTCCCCTCGGGGAGGTCTGGAGGGGGTTCTGGGAGGGGTCTGTGTGAAGTCTATGTGAAGTCTGTGTGATGTGTCGAGGCTATACTTCACACGCCTCAACCCCTTTGTGCATCGGGGCCGCAGGGCATTTATGTGAACATGTGAGGTACCCCCCTCCAACTCCCCCGAGGGGGAGGGGAAGAAGCCAAGAAGTCAACCCAAATCAGGTAACGTTAGACACGCATATGAAAACTTGTGCCTTTATAAGCCATAAAACGTTTTTACTGAAAAACCATCAAACTTTATGACGATGTTATTCTCAAAATCTTTAAAGACATAATTGGAAATATTATCTTTTGTAAAAGCAAAACTGATATCGTAAAATGCAGAGGAGCTAACAGATTATAATCGTTGCAAATGTATAAAATATATATGAATGAGCAAAGATTATTGAAAGGAAAATGTTGTCAGTTTGGAAAAATAAAGTAATTTTGCAAACTGATAGATGTAGTATTCACGAAAACTTGTCTCAATTCAACAATATGAGAAAGGCTGTTTTCCTTGGGAGCTTCGATCCCTATACCATTGGGCATCATTCCATCGTGCGCCGTGCGCTACCATTGTTCGACAGTATCGTCATCGGCATTGGTCATAACGAGCGCAAGCAGTATATGCTGTCGGCAGAAGAACGCTTGGAGGCTATCCGCAAGGTCTATGCCGACGAGCCGCGCATAGAGGTGAAGACCTTCGATGACCTGGCCGTGAACTTCGCCCGCCGCGAAGGGGCACAGTTCATCCTGCGTGGCGTGAGGACGGTGAAGGACTTTGAGTTTGAACGTGAGCAGGCAGACTTCAACCGCCGGCTCTCCGGTGTGGAAACCATCATTCTCTTTGCCGAACCGGGGATGGAGAGCATCAGCTCCACCAATCTCCGTGAACTGATACACTTCGGACAGGACGTAACGAAATTCCTTCCCTGAACTCCCTGGCTACTTGGCTACTTGACTACTTGGCTTCTTGACTTCCTGAAAAATGATCACCTACAACTCCGAGGGCACCCGGATGCCCAATATCAAGAAACGCGCTACGACGGCATGGATTCGTGCCGTGGCAGCCACCTATGGAAAAAAAGTGGGCGACGTGGGCTACATGTTTGTTGATGACGAACACATCCTCCAGACCAACCGCGAGTTCCTCGGCCACGACTATTATACGGACATCATCACCTTCGACTATTGCGAAGGCGACACTCTCCATGGTGACATCGTCATCTCCCTTGACACCGTGCAAACGAATGCGGTGAAGTTCCACAAGTCCTATGACGAGGAACTCCACCGCGTAATCATCCACGGCATCCTTCACCTTTGCGGCATCAACGACAAAGGGCCGGGAGAGCGCGAAATCATGGAACAGGCTGAAAATCAGGCATTACAACTCCTGACTCCCTGACTCCCTGGCTTCCTGACTTCCTGGAACTGATAATCAGAGCTTGATGAAACTTAAGGCGAAATCGCCGGAAGTCCATACTGCAATGCTGCCCGTGGTCCAGCCGTTGACATTCAGCCATCCCGTCAGTTCACCCTCTTCTTCAAGAATGATAGAGAGCGTACCGGCAGGGTTCCAAATATAGCTGTCAACATGGTAGTCGTTCTCGATATACATCACATTGTCGGCTCCGAACACAAGAACAGTACCTACAGAGGGGCCATCGAAATTGACGGAGGAAACCTGCCAGCGTCCCATGATACCTACACTAGGCACGGAGAATCCCTGCTTTGTGAGCGTATAGCCTTTCTTCTGCTTACCGGTGAAATGAAGTTCTCCTGTGAGCACATTGCCATCTTGCACGACGGAAAACTTACCTTCGCATTCCTTGTTTCCGTTCTGATGCAGTTCAAGGAGGATGCGTCCATTGTCGTCTCTCCGCCAGTTGATGGTGTATTGCTCGTTTTCAACAGTACAGACACCGTTGGCGATACTGAGAATACGGCCAAGCTCGGAAGCCTCCTCGGTATTGGATACCGTCCAGGTTCCCGCCAACGGGCTGTCGTCAACATCCGGCTGCTGAGGCTGGGGATTATCTCCACCAATAATGTCATTGGGTGATGTCTTGACGAGGACGGCCGTCTGTACTACACCATCTTCAGTATAGGACATATACACTGCACTTCCGGCATATACCAAGACTACGTCCACGATACCAACAGGCTGAGGCATGGTCATACGCAAGTTTCCTGTAGAGGCACTATAGGTATAGGTGCCATTGAAGACGGTGCCTGCAGGTATGCCGGACGAAGCACTTGCGTATTTCATCTTTACGCTGCCGTCAGTGGCAAAGAACACCTGTGTGCCTGCGGTCGGACCGGGCACTCCTACAGGAACGGTGGAGGAAGTGATGGTCCATGTGCCAAGAAGCTGCGACTGAGTAGGAGCTACGACAGTTCCGGCTGTACCACCGAGAACCGTGTTGTCGTCATCACCGCCACAAGAGGCGAACAGAAAAGTTCCCGTCACCAGCAATGCTGCCAGCGAGAGGATGCTGAGCCATTTATTCTTTTTCATAATTAAATCGTTGTATAGGTTAAAAAAACAATTATTTTTCCATAAGCTGAAGAGCCTTCTGCACGATGTGGTTCTCGGCATTGGTGATGGTGAAGAACTCGTTCAGCCCCCAGAGGTCGCGGGCAATGAGGGCTTTCATCTGCAGGCGGATGCCGGGCAGTGAGCGTTGCAGCTCCGCTTCATCGCGGGGCTTAATTTTTTGTTTCTCTGCCTCAGCCAGCATCTCGTCGATAAGTTTTTTCGGCACCTCGTAGCGGGCGTTGAAGTCGGCGAAGGAAGGATATTGTCGGAGCAGTTCCTTACGATTGCGGTCAATGTACTTCAAGTTCGCATTGATGATGATGCTCTTGGCTGCCAGCTGGCGGTGGAAAGAGGTGTACTGCGTCGTGTCAAGCGGTACGAAATGGTCGGGCATGATGCCTCCGCCGCCATATACTGTGCGGTGCTGTCGCAGGGTCTCGAACTTCAGCGAGTCGGCGAAGTGGATGCTGTCGGCGGAATAGAGCTCACCATGCTTGAAGCGCCGCTCTATATCCTCGCTATAGGCCTTGCTCTCTCCTTTCACATACGGCTTTTGGATGCAGCGGCCGGAGGGTGTGAAGTAATGGGAGATGGTGAGCTTGATCATCGAACCGTCGGGAAACTCTATCGGACGCTGGACGAGTCCTTTTCCGAAGGAGCGTCGTCCCACGATTTCCGCGCGGTCCTGATCCTGTAGGGCACCGGTGACAATCTCTGCTGCTGAGGCTGAATACTCATTGACGAGCACCACCACGCGGACACCCTCGCGCAGGCGACCCCGCCTCTTGGCGGTGAACTCCTGGCGCGGCAGGCTGCGGCTCTCTGTATAGACAATGAGGTCGCCGGGCTGCAGGAACTCGTTGGCTATCTCCACGGCAGCCTGCATGTAGCCGCCGCCGTTGTCCTGCAGGTCGAGGATGAGGTCGGTCATTTGTCCCTGACTTTTCTGCTGCAGCGTGTCGAGGGCGTTGAGGAACTCCTCATGGGTAGTGGCTCCGAACGAGCCGATGCGGATATAGCCCACCGTAGGCCGTATCATGTAATAGGCGTCGAGGGTATAGACGGGAATCTTGTCGCGCTTCACAGTGAAGGACAGCATATCCTTGATGCCGCGGCGCACGATGCCGAGGTTCACCTTCGTTCCCTTTGGTCCGCGCAGGCGGTGCATGATGTCCTCGCGCGACATCTTCACACCGGCAATGGCCGTGTCGTTGACCATCACGATGCGGTCGCCAGCCAGGATGCCTACCTTCTCCGACGGACCGCCCAGTACGGGTTGGATGACGAGGAGCGTGTCTTCCACGATGTTGAACTGCACGCCGATGCCTTCGAAGGAACCTTGCAGCGACTCTGTCTGTGCCTTGGTCTCCTTGGCAGTGCTATAGGTGGAGTGGGGGTCGAGCTTGTCGAGCATACCGCGGATGGCATCCTCCACAAGCTTGTTCTCATCAACGCTGTCCACATACAGGTTGTTGATGGCCATCTCTGCCATCGACAGCTTGCGCAGCGGACTGTCGTTGCTGAAGTTCATGCGCACCTGTGCCTGCATGGACAAAAAGATAAATAAGAAAAAAGGTAAAAGCAACAATACCTTTTTTATTCTGCTGATATTTCCGAACTTTGACATTTGGCTTAACTTCTTAAACTTCTTGAACTTCTTAAACTTCTTGAACTCCCTGAACTCCTTGAACTCCCTGAACTTCTTGAACTCTCCTCATTCCTCCTCCGGCCTGTCTTCTTCTACCACAAGATTGTTGATGATGAAGTCCTGACGCTCGGGCGTGTTCTTGCCCATATAGTACTCCAGGAGTTTCTGCACCTGGTCGGTCTTGTGCAGGGTGACTTGTTCCAGTCGCATGTCCGGGCCAATGAAAAAGGCGAATTCATCGGGCGAAATCTCTCCGAGACCTTTGAATCGGGTGATCTCCGGTTCAGGTCCGAGGTCGGAGATGGCCTTCAGGCGTTCTTCCTCGCTGTAGCAGTAGCGCGTGATGAAGTCGCCCTTCTTCTGTTGAGGGTTCTGGGCGGCAAGGCGTGCATCCTCGTCGGCCACGACCTTCTTGCTCTTCACCTTCGTACGCTTGTTTCGCACGCGGAAGAGTGGCGTCTGCAAGACATAGACATGTCCCTTCTTGATGAGTTCCGGGAAGAATTGCAGGAAGAACGTGATGATGAGCAGGCGGATGTGCATGCCGTCAACATCTGCATCGGTGGCTACTATCACCTTATTATATCTAAGGGTGTCGAGACCTTCCTCTATGTCGAGGGCAGCCTGCAGGAGGTTGAACTCCTCATTCTCATAGACCACCTTCTTGGTGAGGCCGAAGGAGTTGAGGGGCTTTCCGCGCAGGGAGAACACCGCCTGGGTGTTCACGTCGCGGCTCTTCGTGATGGAACCGCTGGCAGAGTCGCCCTCGGTGATGAAGATGCAGGAGTCCTCCTTGCGCTCGTTTTTTACATCGCTGTAGTGGATGCGGCAGTCACGGAGCTTGCGGTTGTGGAGGCTTGCCTTCTTGGCCCGCTCGCGGGCAAGCTTGGTGACACCCGCCATGGCCTTGCGCTCGCGTTCGGAGTCCTTGATCTTCTGTTCAATGACCTCAGCCACGTCGCTGTGGATATGAAGGTAGTTGTCCACCTGTTGCTTGATGAAGTCGCCCACATATTTATTAATGCTGTCGCCATCTGGAGCCATCTGCGTGGAGCCGAGCTTGATCTTGGTCTGGCTCTCGAAGACGGGTTCCTCCACATTGATGGCGATGGCTCCCACCAGTCCGGTGCGGATGTCGCCATACTCGTATTTGCCGAAGAACTCCTTGATGGTGCGGGCAATGTGCTCCTTGAAGGCACTCTGGTGGGTTCCGCCCTGAATGGTGTGCTGACCGTTGACGAAGGAGTAGTATTCCTCACCATACTGGTTGGCATGGGTGAAGGCAATCTCAATGTCTTCCCCTTTCATGTGGACGATGGGGTAGAGGCCGTCGTTGGTCATGCGGTCTTTCAACAGGTCCTCCAGACCGTTGCGGCTGATGATGCGCCGGCCGTTGTACATGATGGCCAGGCCGGAGTTCAGGTAGGTATAGTTGCGGAGCATGTTCTCCACGATATCATCGTGGAAGGAATAGTTCTTGAACAGGGTGTCGTCAGGCTCGAAGAAGATGTAGGTGCCCGTCTCGTCCTGGGAGGGTTCTGTGCGGTCGCTCTTCATGATACCGCGCTCGAAGATGACCGTGCGCACCTGACCATCGCGGTAGGAACGGGCCTCGAAGCGTGTGCTCAGGAAGTTCACGGCCTTGATACCCACGCCGTTCATGCCCACTGATTTCTTGAAAGCCTTGGAGTCATATTTGCCGCCGGTGTTCAGCTGGCTCACTGCCTCCACGAGCTTTCCCTGCGGGATGCCGCGTCCATAGTCGCGCACGGAGACCCGCAAGTGGTCATCAATGTCAATCTCTATGCGCTTGCCGGCATTCATGCGGAACTCGTCGATGGAGTTGTCGATGGTCTCCTTCAGCAGCACATAGATACCATCCTCGGCATGGGAGCCGTCATCGAGGCGGCCGATATACATGCCCGGTCGCGTGCGGATATGGTCCACATCGGAGAGATGGCGAATGGAAGTGTCGTCATAGTTGACAACAGGCTGCTGTTCAGGCTGCTCTTGTTCAGGTGTTATCGGGTCTTGTTCTTTCATTGCTCTATATTTCTTTGATAAAGCACCGCAGGCGCTTGTTGACGGTTGCATCAAAATATTCCCAGTTGCTCAGTACGTTGTGGTTGCTCTCCATCTGAGGCATGGCCTGTGCCCACTTGAAGCCGTAGCGGATGTACTGCTGTACAAGGTCATTGAAGATGACGGCATTGGCACCTTTCGCGCGATACTCTGGCAACACTCCGAGGAGGAGCATGTCAACGGTGTCGTCGCGCTTCCAGTAGATGGCTTTCAGCAGATGCCACCAGCCGAAGGGCAGCAGGCGTCCGCCGTGGGTCTTGCGCATGGCTTTCGACAGGGAGGGGAAGGTGATGCCGAAGCCCACCATCTTGTTGTCGCGGCTGGAATCTATCACGATGGAAACGAGGTTGAGGTCGGCGATGCGGATGTATTGCTGCACCAGCTGATCCACTTTCTTCTTGCCCAGCTCGGCAAAGCCGTAGAGGTCCTTATAAGTGACGTTGAGAATGTCGAACACCTCGTGGCCATAGCCTTCGCGGAGGAGTTCCTTGCGGGTGAGCTTATGCACTTTCAGGTGGTAGCGTTCTTCCGCTACCCTTGCAACGAGGGCGATCTTCTCCGGCACGCTGTCAGGCACCTTGACCAGACACTCCACATAGTCGTTGTCCTTGCGGAAGCCCAACTGGTTGATATGGTCAACATAATAGGAGAAGTTGTGGTTGGCATACATCGTGGACATGCTGTCGAAGCCCTCGATGAGCATGCCCTCGCGGTCGGTGTCGGCAAAGCCCATAGGACCTGCCATCTGGGTCATGCCGCGCTTACGGCCCCATTCTTCCACCGTCTGCAGGAGTGAGCGTGACACCTCCAGGTCATCGATGAAGTCGAACCATCCGAAGCGCACCACCTTGTTCTGCCAGCGCTCGTTGGCCTGACGGTTGATGATGGCAGCCACGCGCCCAACGACTTTCCCGTCACGCCAGGCCAGGAAATAGTCGGCCTCGCACGACTCAAAGCTTCCGTTCTTGCATGGGTTCAGCGTCTGTTCCTCGTCCATCCGCAGGTAAGGAACGGCCGACGGGCTGTCCTTGTACAGTTCAGTCCGGAAATCGATGAACCGCTTCAGGTCTTTCTTATTGCTGACTTTTCTGATTTCTACCATGCGCTGCCGTTATTTCATTTCAGACTCTTCTTGTAGATGCGGCGGCGCTTATGCTGCTCACGCTCCACATGCTGCCACTGGCTCTGCACCTTGTCGTTGCTCTCCATCTCCACATGGGTCTCACCCCAGATGAAGCCATACTTATGATAACGGGGAATAAGGTCGTAGAACATGAAGGCATTGGCACCCTTGCGGCGGTATTCGGGATCGACACCGATGAGCAGACAGTCCACCACCTTGGTCTTATAGAACTTCAGCACCTTCATGATATGCCACCAGCCGAAGGGGAACAGGCGGCCCCGATGACACTTCTGCAGTGCCTTCGTGAGCGAGGGAATGGTGATGCCGATGGCCACCATCTTGTGGTCGGGCGTGTTCCAGTCCTCCACGATGGTGATGAGGTCCATGTTGATATACGGCACGAAGCGCCAGAGGTAGTTCATGATCTGCCTGTCGCTCAGCTCCGAATACTGGTAGAGCTTGCAGAAGGAGTCGTTGACAACATGGAACACCCTCAATCCCTCACCCTTGAAAAGCACTTCCCAGCGGCTGAGCTTGCGGATGTGGAGGTTGTAGCGCTGCTCCACCATCTTCGCAATGGAGGAGAACTTCTCCGGCACTTCGTCGGGCACATAGAGTTTGTACTCCACATAGTCGATGTCCTTTTCGTAGCCTGGCATCTGTTCCATGAGCTGCGGATAATAGGGATAGTTGTAGATGGTGGCCATCGTGCTCAACTGGTCGAAGCCGCCGATGAGCATACCCTCGGGATCCATGTCGGTGAAACCCAGCGGACCGATGATCTCATCCATGCCCTTCTCGCGGCCATAGTCCTCCACGGACTTCAGCAAGGCGAGAAGCACTTCCGGGTCGTTGATGTATTCTATCGAGCCGAAGCGCACACAGAGACGCTTCCACTGCTCGTTGGCGCGGTGGTTGATGATGGCAGCTATGCGCCCCACCGCCTTTCCTTCCTTATATGCTAAGAAGCATTCCGCCTCGCAAAACTCAAAGGCAGGATTCTTCTTCTTGTTGAAATAGTCGAGTACATCCTGATAGAGCTCCGGAGCATCATACTCGTTACCCTCGTATAAATCGTAATGTAATTCGACAAAGGTCTTCCACTCTTTCCGAGTCTGAACCTTCCTGATTTCCACTAATGACATACAATCATATTCTATTTAAAGTGCAAAGATAGGTATTTTTTATCAAAAACTCACATAAAAGTTTGTTATTTTAAAAAAGATAAACTAATTTTGCATGCTATATAGCCTCAACAAACAATTTTCTTACTACCGTTCATTCATGAAGAAAACATTAAGAAGCATCTTCCATATAGACCATGCCCTGGCCTCGTTGTTCACGTTGCTCATCATCGGATTCCTGGTGTATGTGAGCTACAACTTCACCTTTCTCAGTCCGGTGAAGCGAGTGATTAAAAACTTCAGCATGAGCAGTATCTATTATCAGATAATGAACAGCGAGGATGAAGAGAAAGAAATGTCAGACCTGATAACGCTGGTTGACATGACGGAGCTCACTCATCGCGACAGTCTGGCCATGCTGGTCAATCAGATTTCCTCGATGAAACCGAAGCATTTGGGTGTTGATATTATCTTCGAGGGACTGAAAGACAACCAGGTGGCCGATCAGGAACTGGCAGAGGCTTTCTATAATTGTGACGAGAATACCGTCATTGCCTTCAAGCTTTTAAATTACGACCACAAAACGAAATCATACAAGGGGGTCGTACATTCTTTCTTTGCCGATGACGATGCGCCTTTTACCGAGGGCTTTACTAATGCGCGTACCGATGATGCACGGGTGATTCGCAACTATTACATCAGTGAGGACTATCGGGGAAAGAAGGTTTATTCGCTGCCGGCACAGATTGCACGCATTGACGGCGTGGGGCTGGAAGGCAGACCCAATGAGCACATCATCAACTTCCAGCCTGTGAAATTCCCCGTTGTGAGCTGGACGGATATCCAGAACCATCCTGAACTGATCAAGGACCGTATTGTGCTCTTGGGCACTACCAAGCAGGAAAACGACATGCACTATACCCCCATCGGCAAGATGTCGGGACTGGAGGTGATTGCTTATGCCGTGCTTTCCATGCTCGAAGGCTACGACATCATGGAGGCTTCCTGGTACTGGGTTGTCCTGCTGGCCTTCTTTGCCGGCTATGTGACCAATGTCTGCGACTATCAGTTCCGCATACACAGCAAGCAGCGAAAGAGCTTCCTGATGATCTTTGTCCATGAGTCCAACCTCTATCTGCGCGTCCTCTACTTCCTCTTGATGGCGTTGTTCACATGGATTACCTTCCTGCTTTATGTGAACGACCATATCTACATTAATTCCATGTTGGCACTGAGCACCATCTTCCTGATAGGTGAGGGACGTCTGATGTTGAAGGGTCTTATCGCCGCGCTCACCAAGAAGTTCCATTGGAAGTGGCTCTCCTATTCACTTTATGCTCCAGAATCAAAATCCTAAGAAATATGAAAAAGCTAATTACATTATTGCTATTGTTGGGTGCTACGGCCACGCTGAGTGCCCAGACCTACATTGTCTATGCTATTACTGGCAATGTTGTTACCATAGACAAGAGAATGAAAAGTTCCGTCAGTGTAAGACAACAACTGGATCCCTCTGTGGTGCTGAGCATTCCGGATGGCGGAATCATCCGTCTCTTCGACCAGAGTGCCCATAAGCTCTATACGTTGAAGAACAAGGCTACCGGCCCCATCTCAAAACTCATTGAGACCCAGCCCGAGTCTGGTAAGGTCGTCACCCCGCAGTATTTCAAATATATCATGAAGAACCTGCGCAGCGACATGGTGACCAACACCTGTGAAACGGACAACGCCACCACCATCTTCCGCGATGCCAACGACTCACTCTTCATCGAAAAACCCGACACCCTTAAATAAATGATGATATAAAGCCTATGCGACACAGACTCCTGATATTGCTGGCAGCCTGCCTGATTCCGTTTTCCCTGTCGGCACAGAAAGACCTCAACAGCCTTCTGAACGAGGCCGGGAAAGCCGCCCGTAAGAACAAGGCGGCAGAGGCCGACAGTCTCTATCAGGCTTATGTGGATCTCTTCAGGACTTCCAACAGGAAAAAGGACTATACCTACTCTGACGTGCTCATCTACCTGGCCCGCCGCGCTGCCAACAAGGGAAACGTGGACAAGGCCATTGAACTTCAGCAGGAAGTGGCGGAGGTACGGCGTACTGCCGGTGACTGCAACAATGCGCAATGGGCAAGTGCCGTGAGCGATCTGGCCACCTATTATGCCCAGAAGAGCGATTATGATATGGCTATCAAGACCGGAGAGGATGCACTGGAGATCTATCGTAAGGAATTTGGAGAGAAGCATAACTTCTACAACATCACGCTGAGCAACATCGCCTCTTTCTATTCGGCCCGTGGCGACAAGGGTGACTATGAGAAGGCCGTTGACTATTGTGAACGGGCACTCAAGAACATCAAGAAGAGTTCGCCGGAATATGCCAATGCGCTGAACGGGCTCGTTGTCTTCTATTCGCAGGCCGGACAAGTGGGCAGGGCCAACGAGATTGCGGCCAGGGCGAAGAAGGAAGCCAAGAAGCGGTTGGAGGAAGAAGGCATCCAGTATGCCACCGTCCTCAACAACCAAGCCATCCGCCTGGCCAACATCGGCAACTACCCTGAAGCCATTGAATATGCCAAGGAGGCAAAGGAAGGCTTTGAGCTGGCACAGACCACCAACACCCTTCCCTATGCCAAGGTGCTGACCAACCTTGCCACCTTCTATGCCCATCAACAAAGCTATCAGGAGGCGGTTCCCCTGTTGCAGGAAGCCATGCCCATCATCGAACACTTCGTGGGAAAAGGTCATCCCGACTATATCCGTTGCATGAGTGATCTCTCGGCCATCTACAAGAACACCGGCAACCTCAGCAAGGCAGACGAGCTTGCCAACGAGTCGGACAGAATGGGACAGTCGCTGATGCAGTCGCAGAACCTCAAATACGCCAAGTCGCTCAGCAAGCAGGCGGCCATCTTTGCCTCCAATGGAAACTACACCCGTGCCATCGAACACGAGCAGAAGGCTCTGTACATCTTCAAGCAGCGCAGTGACAGCGTGGGCATTGCCACATCGTTGAACCTCATCGCCACCTATCTTTTCAACAACGGTCAGACAAAAGCTGCCCTCGACTCTGCCGCACGCTCGTTGGACATCTTCCGCAACAATGCCGAGAACAGCATCTATTTCGCCCAGGCGCTGAACAACACTTCCATCCTGCATTATTTCCATCAGGACTACGCCTACGCAGCCCAGCTCGAGCAGGAAGCACTTCAGCTCTACGACTTCAACGATGAGCAGGAGAGCACCATCTATGCCAAGATCCTGGCCAACCTCGCCCTCTACCACTTCATGGAAGACAGCACCGCCCTTGCCATCGACTATACCAAGAGGGCGCTGGAGCAGCAGTTGCGCATTCTCGGCGAGGACCATCCCGACAATGTGCCCCTCTATTACAATATTGCCGTCTATTATAGTAAAACCGGTGACCGGCTGAATGCGGAAGACAACTACACGAAGGCTCTGGACCTGCAGGCCCGCCAGGTGAGGACAAACTTCCTTCATCTGACGAGCAATGAGCGTGAGCGCTATTGGAATGCCAAGCAGTTCGTCTTCAAATATGCGCCCACCCTCGCCTATATCGACCGTGAGAACAGCCGCATGGCCACCGATGCCTATAACTCCCTGCTCTTCACCAAGGGCATCCTGCTCAACTCCGACATCGACTTCCGCAACCTGTTGCGACGGAGCAACAACGAGCAGATGCTGGAGAAGTTCAACCGCCTCTCCAGTCTTTATGAGCAGAAGGATGTGCTCTATAAGCTTCCTGCCAGCGAACGCGGTGACATGCGCCAGTTGAACAAAGACATCTATTCGCTCGAACGCGAACTGGTCAGGGGCTGTAAGGAATACGGCAGCTTCACCGACAACCTGGGTATCAATGCTGCCGACGTTGCCAAGAACCTGCGGGAGGATGAGGCCGCCATTGAGTTTGCCGACATCGACATCAAGGGTATCGGCCGTACTTATGTGGCTTTCTGTCTGCGTGCGGGTTGGACGGCACCGAAGATGGTGAAGCTCTTCAGCGAATCAGACCTGAACGACACACTTCTTTATAACCTGCGCACCCAGCAGGAGCTGGCCAAGCGACGCGAGATGCGGCTTATATACGACAACAAGGCTTTTGGCAAGATGTTCTGGCAACCATTGATCAGTCAGTTGGACGGAGTCAAGGATATTTACTTCTCTCCCTCTGGCATTATCTATCAGCTGGGTGTGGAATACCTCTACTGCGATGACGAACACCGCATCGGCGAACTCTATAACATCAGCCGCCTGTCATCCACCAAGTCGCTGGCACAGCGACAGGAAACCAGGCCCATCAAGAATGCCACCATCTATGGCGGTCTCCAGTATGACATGGATTTGGCACAGCTCAAGGAACAGCACCAGCGCATGAGCGACCTGGATGCCTATCTGGCTATGAATGAGCAATTTGCAGAGGAGAAGAATGAACAGCCCGCCGACGAGATTTACTTCTCTGACGAGCAGCGTGCCATCGACTCACTGTCAACACGTGGAAGTGTCAACTACCTGCCAGGCACGCTCCATGAGGCGGAAATCATCGGTGAACAGCTGATGATGAACGGTGTGGAGACCAACATGTTCACCGGTATAGAGGGAGTGGAAGAATCATTCATGGCACTTAACGGACGCGAACAGGGTATTATCCATATCGCCACTCACGGATTCTATATCTCTGAACGGGAGTTAAAGAACAAGAAGAAAGAATTGGCTTTTGCTACAGTCGATGACGATACCGATTCCGAGAATACACTGAACCTCTCAGGACTGCTGCTTTCGGGTGCCAACTACACCTTGCAGGGCAACCGAGTGCCCAGAGACTTGGAGGATGGCATCCTCACGGCCAGGGAGATTGCACAGGTTGATCTCAGTGGTGCCGAGCTGGTAGTGCTCTCTGCCTGCCAGACTGGACTGGGCGAGGTGAAGGAAGACGGTGTCTTCGGCATTCAGCGCGGCTTCAAGAAGGCCGGTGCCAAGTCGCTGCTCATGAGCCTGTGGAGCGTCAGCGACAAAGCCACAGACCTGATGATGACCACCTTCTACGCTAAGCTGATGGAGGGAATAGGCAAGCAGCAGGCTTTCCGGGAAGCACAGCAGACCATCCGTAATCAAGGCTTTGATGACCCTTATTACTGGGCTGCATTCATTCTGCTTGACGGACAGTAATAGGCCTCTGAAAGAGACTGAATCATTGTTTAAATGTAAAAAAAGCTTAAAAAACAGATGACAGTGTTTGTTTTTATTGATAGAAGCTTTTAACTTTTAACTTTTTTTTGTTTCTTTGCAGGTTGAATAGAATAACTTAATAAAAAATCGAATATGAATATCAAGAGACTACTGACCATTACAGCATTATCTTTGCTCGTAGTTGCTACCGCCTTTGCACAGGACGAGGAAAGAGGAAGACTGAAGTCTTGGTCATTTATCGAAGTACAGGGTGGCGGACAAATGCTCAATATGTGTTATGACAAGAATAAGCTTGTGACACCTACGGCAGCTGTTTCTTTCGGTCACTATTTCACACCGGCCGTGGGTCTTCGCCTGCATGCCAACGGATGGCAGTCAAAGGCTGGATTCCGCTATCTGAATGAGACTTACAAGTGGAAGTATTTCACGGGCGACCTGGACGTGTTGCTCAACGTTACCAACCTCTTCTCCAAGAAGCCCAACCATCCGGTGAACGTGATCCTGCTTGGTGGTCTCGGCGTAAACCGCGCCTGGGATAACAACGACCTCAAGGATCTGATGGCCGCTTATCCCTCACTCCAGCAGCCGTTGGCTTGGAACAAGAACCGCCTGAGCCACAACCTGCGTGCCGGTCTGCGCTTGGAGACTGACGTTACCAAGATTGCTGGCATCTCTCTGGAAATCAATGGCAACAGCCTTGACGACCGCTTCAGCTCCATCGTTGACAATCAGGACGACTGGCAGTGGACAGCCATGCTGGGTCTGAGCGTGCGCTTCGGCAAGAAATTTGCAAAGCCTGCTCCCGTTGCCGTTCCCGTTGTTGAAGAGGTTATTGAGACAGCAGACGCCAATATTGCTCCCGCTCCCGTCATTGTTGAGGAGAAACCGAAGCTCATCACCGTGAAGGTTCCCGAGAAGCTGCATGAGGAGATCTTCTACATTATCCGTGCCAGCACACCTGCCGGAACACCGGAGCAGCTTGCCCGCATCAAGACTTTCATGGATCGTAACGCCGATGCCAAGCTGACTGTTGTAGGCTATGCTGACAAGGGTACGGGAAATGCCACGATCAATAAGAAATATGCTGAGCAGCGCGCCACTGCTGTGGCCGAGAGACTGGTTCAGGAATATGGCATCAGCCGCGACCGTATTATGGTTGATGCTCTTGGTGATACCGTTCAGCCGTTTGCCGAGAATGACAAGAACCGTTGTGTCATCATCGACGGTGAGGGTACTCACGAGGAGACACGTGAACAGAAATAATCAAGCACTAAGCATGCTTCATGATACAGAAAGGTGGCAGGGTATCAACTCTGCCACCTATTTATTTATTCGTCAGCACGCTGATGAGGACGTGCGCCAGCTCGCTTTGTCAGGAGCCAAGGTGAAAGAAATAGACCTGCCGTTCGCCCTTCAGCAGATTCAGGGACGGCAGACGGCTCGCCGAAAACTGCCTGCATGGGCAGCCAACGAGGCAGTCGTGTTTCCACCCCACCTCTCCATGGAACAATGTTCCAGTGAGCAGACGGCGCGCTATAAGGCCTTGTTGGTGGAAAGACTTCTCTCCACCCCTGCCGGAGGGTCGGAAACAACGGCTCCCTTCTCTCTCGTTGACCTGACGGGAGGTTTCGGCGTCGATTTCTTTTTCATGGCACAGGCTGTGGGAGGAAAGGCCGTCTATGCGGAACAGCAGGAGGAACTCTGTGCGATAGCCCGGCATAACTTCGGGGTGTTAGGCTTGGAGAATGCCGTTGTCCATAACGAAACGGGTGAACGAGTGCTTGAACAGCTACAGGCTGCCGACATCATCTACCTCGATCCTGCCCGCCGCGACAGCCACGGCTCGCGCACCTATGCCATCAGCGACTGCACACCCAATGTGCTCATGCTCCTTGACCAGCTGCTCCGGAAAGCCCGTTTCGTTATTTTGAAGCTCTCGCCCATGCTCGACTGGCACAAGGCCGTTGCCGACCTTGAGGATGCTGCTCCTGCCGGTTCCTCCGTGTGTGAGGTTCATGTTGTGGCCACCGGCAACGAGTGTAAGGAACTTCTGCTGGTGCTCAGCCGTGAGAGGAACCTTCAGGGGAAATTGGTTTGCATGAACGGTGAGGAACTATTTACCACCCCTCTGGAACTTTCTTCGGAAACAGCATCCATGGAGGTGGGAGGGGAAGCGCTACACACGTTGTCCTCGCAATACCTCTATGAGCCCAATGCCGCCATCATGAAGGCAGGCTGTTTCGCAGCCCTTGCAAAACAATATGGCTGCCGGGCACTGGCGCCCAACAGCCATCTTTTTGTCTCTTCAACGGAACTGAGCGGCTTCCCTGGCCGCTGTTTCAGGATTGTTCGCGCGTGTACGCTTAATAAGAAAGAGGTACGTCAGGCTCTCCAGGGCATCGGTCAGGCCAATGTTGCCGTACGAAATTTCCCCATGAAGGCGGAAGAACTGCGCCGCAGGCTCAAGCTTCGTGACGGAGGAGACACCTATCTCTTCGGCACAACCCTCGTTGACAACAGTCATATACTGCTTATCTGCATCATCAAAAACCTTAGAATTACTGGTCTTCGTCATCTGGTTCATCAGTACCAAGGGAGATGAGCTTCCAGACGCCACCCACCTTCTCGAACACACCATTCACGCGGAAGACTATCTTGCCCATACCCTGAATGGAGGGCACCAGAAATGCACCGCCAAGCACATTGCCCGCAGGCTGCTGCGTGATGTCATAGATTTGATTGTTCTCGCGTGTTGTGATGTTCATCGGCTTGATATCAATAGACAGCTTGCCGGGTTCTGCCTTCGGACCGAAAGCCTTTTCGGAAACAAGCCAGACGGCGAAGCCACGCTTCTTGCCGTAGCACCCGTCAATCTCAAAGCCTTCTATTTCTGACTTATCTATCTGATACAGATGGTTTTCAACAGGATTGTCGGCTGTTTCGGGGTTAGCGTCTATCTCCTCAAACTCTGTTGACTTGAGATCTCTGTAACCTGTATAGTTGATGGCATAGTGGGTAGTGTCGTTCTTGGTAAGTGCCTTTTCTGCCGACCAGGGCTTTGCGAAGTCGCGGTTGAGCAGGAAGTCGGCAACACCTACGCGCACGGCACAGGTATAGCCTGAACCATTGCAGGTCTCACCTTCTTTCAGGTTGACGGGTTCGTCCTCTTCGTTCATCAGTACATAGTCCTGGCGGAGCAGTACAAAGCCTTTGGTAATAGCACGCTGGGAAATCATCTCTAATGCATTCTGTGCCATTACTGATGTCAGTGACATCAGGCAAAGCAGAGTTAATACGGTTTTTTTCATTGTTATTATTGATACTTATTTAAAAGATTGTTATTTTGACATGTCAATCATGATAAAGACCTCGTTCATAAAGTGACTTTCCTTTGCCCAGTCCTTGGCTTTCAGTCCAAAGGTCATGCCGTTTCCATAGTCGATGACATAAGGCGTAGGACTTTTGTATAGTTTCTTGAAGTCTTCGCGTGAGAGACGGATTCTCAAACGATTTTCATATTTCTTTCCTTTCGGATCAATAAATATTACTTCGATGGGAGCCTTTAGTGATTCCATACCTGATGTAATTGTAGCCTCTTTATATTGACAAACGGAAGAAGAGATGAGTGTAGAGGTAAAGCTGACGGAGTCTTCTGCGTTCAGACAGGTTACGTCGTACAAGAGATATTTAAGAGCTTTGCTTTCTTTTTGTTTAGGCATCTTTTTGGGCAATACGAAATAAAGAGTTCCGTCATCACCTAAGATGTACAAGATTTTCTTTGTAATGTCACCTCCTGCGAGGCATACGCTTGCGACCATCATCATGGTCATCAGCGTGAGTAATCTCCATGTTTTCATTGTTTCATTTTTATAAATCTGCCGCAAAAGTACGAAGAATAATTGAGAATATATAATAAACAACGAGAAAATGAGCAAAAAAAAGACTGCCCGTAGTGGGCAGTCTCAAGTTTTTCGGAATCCTTGGATTATTCACCGTAAACCTTAGTCTTAACAGTGCCAAAGAGGCCGAGGAAGCTAGTCTTCTGCTGATCAACGTGGCTGATCTTCTTGATGTTAGCGTTTCTAGCAGCTGCATTGATACCAGCGTCACCAGTAACAATGATGTTCAGGATGTTGTTGTAGCTAGATACACCAACCTTGTTACCAACGTTGTTGTGACCCTCTACGAACAAAGGAGTTGTGATGTCCACATAAAGACCTGAACAGCTAGTCATCATCAAAGCAGCAGCTGCAGCAACAAAAAACTTTTTCATAATAACTTAAAGTTTAGAGCTCTATAATCCCCCGAATTGAAGCTTATTAGTAATTCTTTAATTTTTAGTCGACTATATCAAAGACTGAGGGAATTATGCCGTTGGCACCAGCCTTCAAATATACATTGTGACGTTGCAAAGTTATGAATTATATCTATTTAAACAAATTTTAATGAAAGAAAAAACAAAAAAAACACTATATTTTAACATTTTTAAAGAAATGCACTTCTTTTTCTCTTTCAAAAAAGACTTGTATGGAGCTTATTCCTGTTCCTCATATTCTCTTTTGCGCTTGAGCTCTTCCATGTAGCCGGCAGTAACGATACCAGAGGGTAGGGCTATGATGGCAATGCCTACCATTGACGAGATTATACTGATGACACGGCCTAAGTCTGAGATGGGATAGATGTCGCCGTAGCCTACTGTAGTAAGTGTGCAGACGGCCCAGTAGAAGGCATCGAAGAAGTCTTCGAAAAGCAGACGGCCTGTTTCCGGGTCAATCTCTTCTTCGGCATTGAACATGATGAGTGCCGTGACGAAAGTGTAAAACAGGGCCAGGGAGAAGACCGTCCACAGAATCTTGCTCTGGCGGTGCACCACGGTTGTGATAAGAATCAATGGCTCGAAGTAGCGTACGAACTTGATGACTCGCAGAATCTTGAGCAAGCGCGATATTCGTGCAACCTTGAAAGTGTGTCCAATGATGTTGAAGGTAGGCAGGATGGACAGCAGGTCGATAATCGCCATGGGCGTAAACGGGTATATCAGGAACGCCACCACCCGATGATGTTTGGAGTTCATGTCGGCCGTAATCCATCGCAGCAGGTAGTCTATCAGGAAGCAGGCACAGGAAATAACGTCAAAGTACCAGAAGATTTCCGGTTGTGCCTTGAACATTAGCGGCAGTATGCCGATAACGATTGCCAAGAGCATGATCCAGTCATAAAGGCGGGAAGACAGACTTTCATGCTTCGGTTCAATCATTTGATGTATGAATGGTTTTATCTCCATGCGTTTCTTTTTCTTTGGATGCAAAGGTAAGACAAAAAGTTCAGTCTGCAAAACAAATGGTCTGTAAATATGTCTTTCACAGGGATGCCCTATGTCTTTGTGAAGGCCAATGACAGGACGCTGACCCTTACGTTACTGACGTGGCGGAGGATTTCCTGCGTGCAGGCAACGACGGTGGCGCCGGTTGTCACGACATCATCGACCATCAGGATATGCCGGCCTTCGCAGGAAGAGGCATCCAATACCCGGAAGGCGTGCTCCACGTTGTCCATACGCTCCAGTCGGTGCTTGTCGGTCTGGCTGGAGGTGAAGGTCTCTCTGCATACCACAACCTCGGAGACAGGTATGCCCGTGACCTCATGAATGCCTTGGGCGATGAGCAGCGACTGGTTGTAGCCACGTTTCCGACAGCGTTCACGGGTAATAGGGATGGGGATGATCAGGTCGATGTCATCGAAGAATCCTTCTTTCTCAAACTCCCTGGCCGTCATTCTTCCGAAGAGGAAACCGATCTTCGGTTGGCGGTTGTATTTCAAATCCTGAATGAGCAGGCTGGTGGTGGAGTGGGGATGGTAGTAGAACAGGGCGGCACTGCGCTCGATGGGAATCCTGCCGTAGAAGAGCTTGGCCATCTCGTTGTCCTCTGGCCGGGCGGCGAAATGGGTGCGTGGCAGACACATGTTGCACTCCACGCACAGAAACTGTTCGTCCGCTGCCAGGACCTTTCCGCAGACCCTACAGGTGCGCGGGGCAATCAGGTCCATCAGGTGGTGTAGGAAATCAGACCATATCATCGTCGGGAAGGGTGATGCATCTCCTGATCTGGTCATAGCTGTAGCCACGGCCTAAGGCAAAGCGCATGAGTTTCATGTTGCGTTCGTAGTCGTTCTTGGCGGTGATGGAGCGGCTTTTCACTTTCAGCAGGTCCCGGAGCTCCGTGAGGAAGTTCTCTTCCTCCACCTCATCGAGCACGCGGCGGCGAATCTCCTCATCCACTCCTTTCTGCCAAAGGGCCTGTTCAATCTTTCGCCGGCCCCATTTGTTGTATTTCACCTTGTCGTTGACAAAGGCATGGGCAAAGCGCTCATCGTCCACATAACGGTCGCGGAGGAGACGTTCCATGATACGGGCCTGAGCTTCCTCGCTGAGTCCCCAGCGGCGCATCTTCTCCAACATCTCGCCTGAGCTGTGCTCCCCTCGGGAACACAGGGCTGCCAACCGCTGCAAGGCACTCTGCTCGCTGATTTCCTTTTTATCTTCCTTCATAACTTCCCTCCATAACTTCCCCTTAAAAACCGCCGCTTCCCGAACTGGTCAAGACGCAGCTGGATATCTTCATAGCCCATCGTTTGCAGCATGGCAGTGAGCGCATCGCTGTAGAGCGGATTGATTTCAAAATACAGTTTCCCGCCTGGGCGGAATGTCTGACAACCGTAGGAGGCGATAGCACGATAGAACAAGAGCGGGTCGTCGTCGGGAACAAACAGTGCCAGGTGGGGCTCGTAGTCCAGCACATGGCGCTCCATGTCCTTCGCTTCCTGCCGACAGATGTAGGGCGGGTTGCTGACAATGACATCCCAAACTCCCCAAACTCCCTGAACTCCTTGTCTCCTTGTCTCCTTGCCTCCTTGCCTCCTTGCCTCCTTGTCTCCCTGACTCCTTGACTCCTTGTCTCCCTGACTCCTTGACTCCTTGTCTCCCTGAATTAATATATCTCGTTGCTCAAAAGTCACGGAAGCATCGTTCAGCTGTGCATTTTTCTGAGCTATCCGCAGAGCGTCTTCCGAAATATCCCAAGCCGTCACGTTGGTATGGGGAAGTTCCAGTGACAGGGTGACGGCGATGCAGCCGCTGCCTGTGCCAACGTCTAAGAGGACGGATTCATCGGCGGATTCGTCAATAACCCATTGACAGAGCTCTGCGGTTTCCGGTCGCGGTATCAATACGCCGGGAGCCACATGGAAGCGGCGGCCGTAGAAACGGGTCTCCCCGAGCACATACTGTACGGGTTCTCCCTGTTCCAGTCGCTGCATGAGTGCCTCCAGTTCCTGTTGCTGTTCCATGGAAAGATGTTGTAGGTCGTCACAGAGCAGTTCGGCCCTGGTAAGCGAAAACCGCTCTTCCAGCACCCATCTGACGATGGCACGGGCTTCTCCTTCCTCATAGATGGAGCTCAGCCGCTGGCATAACGCTCTATACTTCAACTGCATAACTCTCATCTCTATGGTACGGGATCATATCCGCTGCCTCCCCAGGGATGACAGCGGAGAATGCGTCGCACGGCCAGGTACAGTCCTTTGACAGGTCCATGCTTAATGAGGGCCTGACGTGCATATTCGGAACAAGTTGGCTGAAACCGGCAGGACGGCGGCGTGAACGGACTCACACACTGCTGGTAGAAACGGATGGGCAGGATAAGTATCCATGCCAGCGCGGAGCTAAGCTTTTGAAGTCCAAATCCTCTCATCATTTGTCTTGAACTCCTTGAACTTCCTGCGCTCGGCGCGAAGCGACGCTTTCGTAGCTTTGCGGAGAAAGGATTCCTTCCTCCCTCAGTCTCAATAGCAGGCTGCGAACCCGCTTGCTCACATGTTCGCTGTCGTGCAGACGGCTGTCCAACCAGATCAAGGCTATGTCCACACCCTGTTGAGGCTGGTCGGCCAGTGCCTCGTAGAGCAGATGCTTGTTCAGGCGGTAGGCTTCGCGCAGTTGACGTTTCACGCGGTTGCGGTCAACGGCGTGCTTGAAGTAGCGCTTCGACACGCTGATGAGTAGCCGCACCTGCGGATTTGGCTCCTGCCGGAGGGTAGTCCTATAAACCATTCGGAGTGGAAAGGCAGTCATCGACCGTGCCTTCCCACTCGTGAAGAGTTGTTCAATAAGAAGTTTGCTGCATATCCGCTCTTCCTTACTGAACGAAAAACGGCTATTGTCCGGCATTTCTTTATTTGTTTGCTTTCAGGTAGGCGTTGAGGGCACCCGTCATGGAAGGATGCTTCTCCGTGGGAGCCTGCATGTCCAGACGAAGACCTTCATCCTCAACGGCCTTGGCTGTAGCGGGACCGAAGGTGGCAATCTTGATGTCACCCTGCTGGAAGTTGGGCATGTTCTTCTTCAGGGCCTTGATACCAGAAGGGCTGAAGAACAGGAGCATGTCGTAGTCGAAGTTCTTCACTTCTTCCTCTGTCAGGTCGTTGGACACCGTGCGATACATCACGCACTCGGTGTGCTGAAGCTTCTTCGCATCCAGCAAATCCTTCACCTCATCGTTGTGAACGCTGCTCTGCGGAACGAGGTATTTCTCATTCTTGTGCTTCACCATGAGTGGAATCAGGTCCTGAATCTTGCCAGTAGTGCCGAAGAAAACCTTGCGCTTGCGGTACTGGACATATTTCTGGATATAGAGGGCAATGGTCTCCGTGACGCAGAAGTACTTCATGTCCTCGGGAATGGTCACGCGCAACTCCTTGGCCAGCGTGAAGAAATGGTCGATGGCATGGCGCGAAGTAAAGACAATGGCTGAATGACTCAGAATACTGACTTTCTGCTGACGGAACTCCTGGGCCGACAGTCCCTCAACCTTGATAAAAGGCCGGAAAACTAATTCCACATCGTTCTCGCGGGCGATGTCATAATAGGGAGACTTCTCACTGGTAGGTTGGGGTTGGGATATCAAGATTTTCTTTATCATCCTTTTTGTCCTAAAAATTTATTTTCAATAAACTGTTTGTCAGCTCCAGTCCACTCCACAGAAGGGACAGTGGAACGATTTCGAGCGCACAAAAGTACAAAATTATTTGTAAAAAGACACCAGTTTGTTTGAAAAAGATGATAAAAGTCTTGTAAAGAGTGAGCAATTTGATCAAAACAAGCAGCGAAATGGTATAGATGATACCCGTATGTACTGTCAGATTGAAAAAAGCGGCAAAGAGCACCAAGGGAATCAGCAGAATGCTCTCAAGGGATATCAGGAGTAGGAAGGAGTGCTTCCATTGTTTATTTTTTTTACCATCAAAAAAGGTCAGGTTAACCATCTCGTAGAGGATGAACTTCAGGAAGAAGTAGCAGAGGAAGATCAGGGCGTAGATGCCAATCATCTCATAGTATTCCACGGTAAACGTGTAATTGTCTTTTTCACGGGTCAGCAGCATGAACATTATGGAGAAGAGCAGGCTTGCCTGTCCGACAAGGAACAGTTGCATATAGAATTCTCCTCTTGTTTCCGATATTTCCGACGTGTTTTCATGGACAACATAGAAGAATCGTTTGGCTTGCCTGAAGAAATATTGGTAGGAGTATCGGATGGCGGTCAACGTGATGATGATGCAGAGCAGCAGCAGACCGGTAATCAGGTTGTCGCCGGCTATGGTGTAGGGGATGGGTTCGCCGGCAACGCCTTGTCTCCCTCCCCGCAGCTCCGGATGGAGCAGGGAGTCTTTCGAGAAGAAAGTCTCTTTGTAGTAGATGGGCAGACTGACATCAGAGGTCACATCAGCAGTCTGTCCGTCATTGACGACGGACAGACTGTCTGAGATGACGGCTATGGTGTCTTGTCTCATAAGTTACTTCTATTCCAGTCCGAAGGCTTTGCGGATGTCCGCCACGCGGTCGAGCTTCTCCCAGGTGAAGAGTTCCACATCTACTTCGCGGGTCTCGTGGTAACGGCTGGTGAACACCTTGCGCACGACCTCGTTCTTTCGGCCCATGTGACCATAGGCAGCGGTCTCCAAATACATCGGCTGGCGCAGCTTTAGCGTGCGCTCGATGGCTTTGGGTCTGAGGTCGAAGAGCTCGTCCACCTTCTTGGCAATCTCACCATCGGTCATGTTTACATGTGAGCGGCCGTAGGTGTTGACATAGATGTTCACGGGACGGGCCACGCCGATGGCATAGCTCACCTGTACGAGTATCTCGTCGGCCACGCCTGCTGCCACCATGTTCTTGGCAATGTGGCGGGCTGCATAGGCTGCCGAGCGGTCCACTTTCGAAGAGTCCTTGCCGGAGAAGGCGCCGCCGCCGTGGGCTCCTTTGCCTCCGTAGGTATCTACGATGATCTTGCGGCCGGTCAAGCCGGTGTCGCCGTGCGGGCCGCCGATGACGAACTTGCCCGTGGGGTTCACGAAATACTTGATGTCATCGTTGAAGAGGGCGAGCACCTTCTCGTCGCACTGTGCTTTTACACGCGGGATGAGGATGTTGATGACATCCTCTTTGATGCGTTCAAGCATCGGCTCGTCGGCATCGAACTCGTCATGCTGTGTAGATACCACGATGGTGTCGATACGCTGGGGAATGCCTTCGTCGCTGTATTCCACGGTCACCTGGCTCTTGGAGTCGGGACGCAGGTAGGTCATCACCTTACCCTCGCGACGGATGTCGGCCAGCACCTGCATGAGCAGATGGGCCAGATGGAGGCTTACGGGCATGTAGCTGTCGGTCTCGTTGGTGGCGTAGCCGAACATCATGCCCTGGTCGCCGGCTCCTTGTTCCTCCTCTTGTTCACGGTCAACGCCGCGGTTGATGTCATCGCTCTGCTCATGGATGGCAGTGAGCACACCGCAGGAGTTGCCGTCAAACTGGTACTCCGACTTTGTGTAGCCTATCTTGTTAATGGTTCGGCGTGCCATGGTCTGCAGGTCGATGTAGGCAGAGGACTTCACCTCACCCATGATGACCACCTGTCCGGTGGTTACAAACGATTCCACGGCACAGCGTGCCTGCTCGTCATAGGCGAGGAACTGGTCGAGGATGGCATCGCTGATCTGGTCGGCCACCTTGTCGGGATGGCCTTCTGATACTGATTCTGATGAAAATAAATAGGACATTATTTTTTTCTTTAAGTTATTCATCGGTGGGCTCCATCATCACGGTGATATGGTTGCCGCTGCTGAGGGCTTCCTTCATGAAGGCGGAGATTTTCTCCGGTGTCTGTGCCTGGATGGTAGCCTTGTAGTCGGTGTGCTCATCGAGACCGTAGAGCTTCCAGGTGTTAAGAATGTTGTTCCAGTATTCGTTCTGCTTCACGGAGTCATCGGCACGCTTGAGCATCACCTCCTTCACCTTGTCGAGTTTCTCCGGATCACAGCTGACGGTGAGGTCGTTGACGGCTTTCTCCAGGAGATACATGGCGGTGTCGCGTTTCTCGGGCTGCATGGGACAGTAGGCGTAGAACTGCACGTTGTGGTAGTCTTCATCCATTATGAATCCTCCTCCCGCTGCCACGCTGTAGGCGGCACTTGCCTCTTCGCGTATCTCCTTGGTATAGACCATGCGGAGAATCTGTCCGGCTATGCTGGCCTGGATGCTGCGCTCCATGGTGTAGGGCATGTCTTCGTTATACCAGACCATGTAGGCATTGCATTTTGGTGTTTCCTGCTTACGCTTGAAGATGTTGCTGATCTTTCCCTTCTGCAGATAGTTGGTGCGTGCGCCTTTCTCGAGAATGCCCTTGTCAGGCAGGGCACCGATGTACTGGCAGATGAGCGGACGGATGGTAGCCTCGTCGTAGTTACCCACGATAAAGAACTTCCAGCCGCGTGCAGAAGCGGTGCGCTCGTTCATGATCTCCAGCATACGGTCGTAGTTCACATCCTTCAGGGCCTCCACCGTCATGGGCTCCATGCGCGGGTTATGCCCATAGAGGGTGGCGGTGAGCGAGTCGCTGAGAGCGGTCTCTGGTGAGAGTGAACGGTTCTTCAGTGACACCTCAAGTTGTGCAAGGAGGTTCTGGTATGACTTCTCATCCTTGTTGATGGCAGTGAACTTCAGGTAGAGCAGCTGCAGCATCGTTTCCACATCCTTCGGTGTGGAGGAACCACTGGCGAACATGTCGCGGTTGCCCAGGCTGATGCCGGCACTGGCAATTTTGCCAGCCAGTGCCTTGGTGAGCTCCTGTGACGAGAAGTTGCCGAGACCGCTGGCGCTGACAGCCTGGTTCAACAGTTGCAGGTTGCGGTAGTCAGCAGGACCATAGAACGACTCGCCGCCGTTGCCGATACCGGAGAGGAGCACTTGGTCTTTCTTGAAGTCGGTCTTCTTCATCAGCACGGTGACACCGTTGGAGAGCTCCAGCTCGGTGTAGTCGAACAGGTCGTGATGACTTTCCTTCACAATCTTTCCGGGGGCGGGCAGCTGGGCAATGAGCGGCTCATTCTTTACGTTATCAACATAAGCTTCTATTTGCTGGGCGCGGGCATCGGCAATAGCCTTCAAAAGTCCCTCACGGGTGGGATAGACGTTGCCTTCCTTCTCGTTGTTGAACGAGATGACGACCATGTTGGAATCTTTCTCCACCTTGCTATACAGTTCCTTGGCATAGCTGTTGACCATGTCGAAGGGAATCATCGGCACCACCTGGCTCATGGTTGTAAAGGTGTATTCGATGGGCGGCATGGGCTCATTGGCGAGGAAGTGTCCGCGGCACTGGGCATAGAACTGGGAATTGTATCGTTTGTCGCGATTGGAGTAGGTCTTCTCCAAGGAGCTTAGGTAATCGGCCTTGTAACGGTCATACTCACTCTGGGTGAAGCCGAACTCAGCCACGCGGCGTGCTTCCACGAGCACGGCTTTCAGGGCATCGTTCATGAGTTCCATCTCCTTCGGTACAACTCCGAGGTCCAGGGCGTCCTTGGTCTTCGAGAAGATGTAGGTACCGTCGCTTGCCGAGGCGTTTACAAAGGGACATCCCTCTTGTTCTGCCACCTCGTCAAGGCGGTGGTTCATCATGGAGCGTGTAGCGTTCTTCACATAGTTGTAGAGCATGTATGACAGGTCACCCTTCAGGGAGTCGGGATAGACGTCGTGCTTGAACATCACATCGACGGCCGAGGTGCGCTGCTCCTTGTCCTTGTCGATGATGACGATGGGCTCGGCCGTGTCGGGAACAGGCTCGTTCACGATGGGGGCGGCGTTCTCCGGGTTCTTGATGTCGGAGAAGAGCTTCTTGATCATGGCCTCGGTATGGTCAACGTCCACGTCGCCCACGATGATCAGTCCCTGGTTCGTGGGATGATACCACTTCTCATAGTAGTCGCGCAGTTCCTTCGGACTGAAGTTGTCGATGACCGACATCAGGCCGATAGGGTAGCGCAGGCCATATTTTGATCCGGGATAGAGGGCGGGCAGGTTCCGCTCGAACATTCGGCTTGAGGCACTGGTGCGCATGCGCCACTCCTCATGGATGACGCCACGCTCCTTGTCTATCTCCTCGGGTTCCAGCAGGAGGCCTGTGGACCAGTCGCGCAGGATGAGCAGGCAGGAGTCAAGGGCACTCTGACGTGTCGTGGGCACGTTGTCGATGTTATATACCGTCTGGTCGATGCTGGTATAGGCGTTCAGGTCGGCACCGAACTGTACGCCGATGCTCTCCAGCCAGCTGACGAGCTGGTTGCCCTTGAAGTTGTCGCTGCCGTTGAAGGCCATGTGCTCCAAGAAATGGGCGAGGCCGCGCTGGCTCTCCTCTTCCTGAATGGAGCCCACCTTCTGTGCAATGTAGAAGTTGGCACGGTGCTCGGGCCAGTTGTTGTAACGGATGTAATAGGTCAGTCCGTTCTCTAACTTGCCGATGCGTACGGCTGTATCAGTCGGTATCGGCGGCATCATCTGTGCCTGTGCCTGTAGGATGAAGGCGCAGACGAACGATAGCAATAAAATACTTTTCTTCAGCATATTCGTGTAGTTAAGGTCAAAAGTCTATTTTCTTTTCTTCTCCCATTTCTTCGGTTTCATCAGCTCGCGCCAGTCACCTATCTCTTCATTGAAGCGTGAAGCTTTCTTCGGCGTTCTCTGGTTCTTCTGGTTTCTTTGGGTTTTCTGTGGTCTGGGATCATCGGCACCATTGCAGCGCACAGGACGTCCCTTATAGACCGTGCCGTCAAGGGCATTCATCACTCGCTTGGCATCACGCTCCGGCACTTCTATGTAGCAGAACTTCGGCAGGATGTCAATGTGTCCTACCTGCTGCTTGCCCTCGATATGGCGGTTCATGAACTGCATGATCTCTCCCGGATAGAATCCGTCGGCCTTTCCCAGATTGATGAACAGGCGGGCATAACCCTTTTCCGCCTTCCGCGGACCCGAACTCCTCGAACTCCCTGAACTCCCTGAACTCCTTGAACTCCCTGAACTCCTTGAACTCCTTGAACTCCCTGTCTCCTTGCCTCCCTGTTTCCTTGAAACCGGTTTCTCAATCTCCGGTGCATCGGCATAATAGGCGAGGAAGCGTCCGAAAGTCATGGACACCAGCTTCTTGATGATCACCTCCTTGTCCATGAACTCGAAGTGGCGGTTGATGTCCGCCATGAACGGGGCAATCTGCTCCTCATCGACATCCACCTTCTCAATCTTGTCCATGGCACGGTAGAGTTGTTTGGTGCATATCTCCTGCGGTGTGGGCAGGGTGCCGTCAACAAACTCCTTGCCGATGGTCTTCTCGATGTTGCGCACCTTGTGCTTCTCCTTGCTGTGGATGATGGAGATGGATGTTCCCTTCTTCCCTGCGCGTCCCGTACGGCCGGAGCGGTGGGTGTAGTTCTCGATGTCATCGGGCAGTCCGTAGTTGATGACATGTGTCAGGTCATCAACGTCCAGACCGCGTGCGGCCACGTCGGTGGCCACCAGGAGCTGTGTCAGGTGCTGGCGGAACTTCTGCATGGTCAGGTCGCGCTGGTCTTGTGAGAGGTCGCCGTGCAGCGCCTCGGCGTTGTAGCCGTCGCGAATCAGCTTGTCGGCAATCTCCTGTGTCTCTATTTTCGTCCGGCAGAAGATGATGGCGAAGATACGGGGATGGAAGTCCACGATGCGCTTCAGTGCCAGGTACTTGTCCTTGGCATGCACCAGGTAATAGATGTGGTTCACATGCTCGGCACCCTCGTTGCGGCTGCCCACCACAATCTCCTTGTGGTCATGCAGGTAGTTCAGGGCAATCTTCTCTATCTCCTTGCTCATCGTGGCGGAGAAGAGCAACGTGTTACGGTCTTCGGGCAACTGCTCGAAGATCTCGTTGATGCTCTCGGAGAAGCCCATGTTCAGCATCTCGTCAGCCTCGTCGAGCACAACATTATATACTTGTGCCAGGTTTGCCTTCCCTCGGTTGATGAGGTCGATGAGACGGCCGGGGGTGGCCACGATGATCTGTGCACCATGCCTGAGCGCATGAATCTGGTTCATGATGCTCGTGCCGCCATAGACGGGAACGACATTGATGCCAGGGATATACTTCGCAAAATCCTTGATGTCATCGCATATCTGCAGGCACAGCTCGCGTGTGGGACTCAGGATCAGTGCCTGCGTCTCACGGTTCTGCGGGTCGATACGCTGCAGAAGGGGAATGCCGAATGCTGCCGTCTTGCCTGTGCCGGTCTGTGCCAGCGCAATCACGTCGTTTCGGTTTCCGAGTAAATAAGGGATGACCTCCTCCTGAACGGGCATAGGATTCTCAAAGCCCAGCTCACCAATGGCACGGCGAATCTCTTCGCTCACGCCCAGTTCTTCAAATGTCTTCAAATCGCGATTCTTCTAATTAGACTGCAAAGGTACGAAATAATTCTTAATTCATAATTCTTTATTCGTAATTATTTACTATCTTTGCGACTGATAGAATTCATTAAACGCATCGCGCATGAACATCGGAATTTTCTGCTCCGCCAACAACAACATCGACCCCATCTATTTTGAGCGCACCCGTGAGCTGGGACGCTGGATTGCCGAAAACGGCCACACCCTTGTCTTCGGGGGGTGCAATATGGGGCTCATGGAGTGTATTGCCGAGAGCGTGCATCAGCATGGCGGCAAGACCATTGGCATCATTCCCGCCATCATAGAAAAAGGCGGAAAGGTCTCCCGCTTTGTAGATGAGGCCATCTACTGCGAGAACCTTTCCGACCGTAAAGAGCTTTTATTAAGCCACAGTGATATGATTATAGCATTGCCCGGCGGCATTGGTACGCTGGACGAGGTCTTCACCGTAGCGGCTGCCCACACCATTGGTTATCATCACAAGCCGGTCTGCCTGTATAACATCAATGGCTTCTGGGATTCCCTGATTGCCTGTCTCGATGACTTGGCGGCCAAAGGAATGATCCGCGGGGAGTGGAGAGAGTACATCACTGTCAACTCAAGTCTCGCATTCGCTCCACTTGCAGGGAGACAAGGAGACAAGTAGACAGGGAGTACAAGACATGAGCAAGCTCTGCTTTGCTCTCACTTAATCACGACCTTCTTTCCATTGACGATGTAGATGCCGGGCTTCAGATCCTTCATCTTCCTTCCTTCATCCAAGACCTTCCTGCCTTGCAGGTCGTAAACGACTCCTTCCTCAGCGGAAGCGGCATTGGGGGTGAGGTTCTGGATGCTGGTGATCTGTTCCTTGGTCAGGGAACCGTAGTAGTAGAGGCGGAAGTTGTCGAAGCAAGTCCAGTAGTATTCGTTCGAGCTGGAGCAGCGCAGTCCGATGCGGAAGGTAGCACCGTCGTTGGCCACCGTGCCGTAAGCCTCGTTCCAGTAAAGTCCGGCATTGAAATAGGCGTTGGCAGCCTCACGGGTATTCGGCATGTAGACGGCCGGTGTTCCGGCAGAGGTTTCATTGCCGATGTTAAACTTCGCTGATTGTGCGTCGGCGGCAATGTTCTTCAGCTTCTGCGAGGTGCTTCCTGCCACGAGGTAAGTCGTGATATTGTCCGTGCTGTTGGTGTAAGCCTCATACGAGGCGGCCGTCGTGCCCGGACGCTGGAAGCCCTGCACTTTCACCAGATAGGTTCCTGCCGGCATACCGGTCAGCGTCTGGTACATGGTGAAGGTCTGCTGGAAGAACTCAGCGCAGCCAAACTCCAAGGAGGGAGCTGTTGACCATCCGCCGGTAGTGTCGAAGTCGGGGTTGGTGATGAGCAGGCTCACGTCGAAGGGCATCGCCATATAAATGGGTGTTGCCTCGCAGAGGAAGTTGTACTCGGCCAGCTGTGCCTGCTTGATGAGGTCTTGCACATCCTTTGTGGAGGCAGCAGTCTGCACGGCGGCCTTGAGCTGTCCAATCTGAGTGTTGATTGCCTCGTCCACACCCTCGGTCTCTTCCGTGTGGGGAGTAGCCACGAGGTTCTCCATGTGGGTGATGATTTTATTGAGGTCAGCTTTGAAGGCCTTGGCAGCAATCCTGTCGATCGTGTTTATCTGCTCGCTGTTGAGGATGAGCCAGCGTTGCTGCTTGGCATCGTTGCGGAGGTTCAGGGAAGAACCGCTGACAGCACCGTTGCTGCCTGCCGTCATCGTGTTCGGTGTCCATGAAGAGGTGTGTACCATCCAGTAGGCGCGGAAGTCGGTGCCGCCGATGGCATCCACGCGAGCTTTCATCAGGTGGAAGTCCTGGTTGCTGCCCGGGTTGGTGGTGCTGGACAGACTCATGCTGGTGCCGCTGAGTGTCAGGTATTTGCCTGTGGCGGCATTGCGGAACTGGTATTGCTGGTTGTTGGGGTTGAACGTTACATACCAGGCGTTATGGTCGTCGGTGGTGGCTTCCTCGTTGCTCATCTCCTTCCACTGCACCTTGCCCTCGGCGGTCTCAGTGAGGAAGGATGTATAGAGTCCGTAGGTTTCGCTCTCGTTCTTCAGGTAGTATTTCACGTCGTCCTCCTGATCGAAGGCATAGTAGGGATCGGCATGGCGCACCCAGATATTATGCTCCAGTCCGTCCTCACCCAGGGCCTGGGTAATGGTGGCGTTGGCCAAATAGAGTGCTTCAGTACCGTTATCCTCGCTGGCACCGTTGATGCCGTAGGGCCACATATGCTGTGTGTCACCGCGCAGGTATTCATTCTCGTCATTCTCCCAGAAGATGACAGCCTCCGTGGCACGGTCGCCGAGCCACTTGCCGGTGCCTGACCCGGAGCGGAGCACGTCGCCTGCCCATTGTGTGGAGTAGGTGATGACGCCCAGGCCGTGTACCATCTCATGCATGACAGTTCCCGTGCGCTGGTAGGAACTGTTGGCACCCATGTTGATCCAGGGAGTCGATGTATAGTTGCAGTCTGCCGTCGGCGTGCCGGCGCTGTAGCCCATGTTGAAATTGCGGATGGTGCTGGTCATGTTGTTGAAGTAATAGCAGGCCGAGGTTATGGCATTGTTGATGCGGGTGTTCTCATCTCCGGAGCCGCCGTTGTTATAGCTGCAGGACACCTGTCCCATGGGAATGGTGTAGAACTTCTGCGAAACGGCCTGCTTGATACGGCCCTCGTTGGTCTTCACATATCCGTGGAGGTAGTAACGTGTGCAGGGCGTGAGGTTCTCGAAGACATAGATGGTGCCGTTGTGCCCGATGGTGCGGTTGGGGCTGATGCCTTCCGCATTGGGGTCGGCAGAGGAGCTCAGATAGACGCTTGTGGTGTAGGTGCCGCTCTCGAAGCCTTCCGTGTTCAGGCGGACCAGACACTTCGTGGCACCGCGCAGGTAGCGCAGCTTCGCGCTCTTCACATACTCCCAGTCGGCATTCTCGTTCACGCCCTCCAAGGCTCTCAGACTGCTCATCACCTCCTCCATGGTGGCACTGGCATCGTCATAGACTTCCTGTGCCTCGTCGATCTTTTCCTTGAGGGTGGCGATGTTGTTCTGCTCGTAGAACTCTTGGGCCGTAGTGATGGCGGCCAGAAGGTCTTCCTTCTTGATGACGATGTCGGCTTCGTCAACGGGGGTGGTGCGGAGTACCATCACGCGGTCGAGCACCAGGTGGGCAATCTCGTTGCCTGCCGTCTGGCGAACCAGATAGCCAATGGTCAGTTTTCCCTGACGGCCGGTCTGCTTCGAGGGCACGGTGATGTTGGTCACCACGCTGTCGCGCGTCCAGGTCTGTGCGGGGAATGCTTTCACTGCGGAGCGCTTCACGGTTGACTGTACCCAGGTCAGCTGGCTTTCGCAGCTCTCCTCTGTGGCGGTGTTGTACCAGATGGCCACGAACTTATAGCTGCCCTTAGGCAGTTTCAGATCCTGTGAGAACTGTATCTTACCGGGCTGCGAACTGCTCTCGGCATGACTGGGGAGCATGGCCAGTCCGCTTCCGGCAGTCCCGTCGGGACCGGTGGCAGGAAGGGTGGTGCCGTCGAAGGTGGCGGCGGTGCCGTAGGCAAACACGGCAGAGGCCAGCGGTGTGGTGTTATAGACCTCCCAGTTGTCGATGTAGGCGTTGGTATAGGAGAGGTTGCCCGTGGCGGTGACGGGATAGTCCACATGCTTCTCGAAGCGGGCATTCTTCACATAGATGTCCGTCAGGTCATAATAGGTCTCTTCCTGTGCGCCCAGCGTAGCGAAGGCCGACAGCAGCAGGACTGAAAATAAAGTAAATCGTTGTTTCATGTTGATGTTGTAGTTTGTTTGTGTGCAAAGGTACACATTCTTTTTGATACAACAAAAAAAGTGCAGCCTTTTGAGCTGCACTTTTTTATTGAGAGATGAGTGAAATTACTTCACGATGACCTTGCGGACAGTCTCCTTACCGCTGTTGTCGCGAGTCTTCACGATGTTCACGCCACGAACGGTACCGTTCATCTGACGGCCGTCGATAGAGTAAACAGTGGTCTTCACAGTCTTGGCTGTGTTGTCGCTCAGCTCGTTGATGCCGGTAGGATTAACACCCTCGGTACCGCAGTAGTACAGGTGCCAGTTGGTGAACGGTGACCAGCTGTCTCCAGCAGCGTTGGGGTTGCGTACACCGATGCGGAGGTTACCGTCAGCTCCTACATATACGGTCAGCTTGTTGGTGAAGAAGAACTCGCCAGAAGCGAAATCCTCTTCGTCGTTAGCAAAGTGGCGTGTACCGAAGCGGTAAGCAATAGCGTCGAGGCCATTTGGGATGTAAGCAGGAGTCTGCTCATCGCCGATGAGTTGTACGAAGTACTCAACGTCCTCCTCTTCCTCGTTCTTGTAGGTACCTCCTGTCCACCACTTACCAGTCCCACCATTGTTGTCGGCCCACTGCGCGAGGTCACGCTCATCGGTCGGCAGGATATAGAGGCTCTGGAATCTTACGCTCTCATCGTTAGCATACAACACGGTCACGCTGTCGCCAAACTCGCTGTAGAAAGCGTTGACACCGTCGAGGCTTGTTACAGGAGCGTCGGCAGTAGCAGCCAGACCCATGCGGCGCACAGATGTCGGGTTGTCGAACGGACGGAAAGCACCCTGTACGGTTACGAGGTAGTAGCCCTGGGGCAGACCGTCGATGTCCTGATGGATATCGAAATTGTACTCAGAACCACTCCAACCTTCAGCAATACCCATGTTCACGCCACCTACGTCTTGCTTCTCAACCTTCATTGCTGATTCGCTCTTTGTCCAGCCGCTGAAGCTTGCAGCGTCGTTGACGCAGTAGGTCGGGTTATCGATAACACCTGTGAAGTCACCAGGATTCTTGCTGATGGGCAGGTGCTTGATAGCGAGAGCCATTTCCTCAACCTTGGCAGCGATGTCGGCATCCTCGATGGTACCACCGGCGATAGCGGCAGCAACCTCAGTCTGCAGAGCAGTAGCGGTAGCAAGGTGAGACTCCATAGCGGTCTCCTTGTAGGTCTCGATAGCTTCGTCGAGCTTTGCCTTCTTCTCTACCAGAGGAACGTAGGCGTTGCGGCTCTTCTCAGCGGGACCGTAGGCAGCGTTGATAGCATCGTAGGCAGCGAGCAGTGCATCACCATCTTCGGCTGCGATAGCATTCTGTGCAGCGGTCAGGCCGGCATTCAGGGCAGCGAGGCTGTCCTTCTGCATGGGCTCGGCAGCCAGTGCACTAGCATTGTCAAGCACCTTCTGCATGACTTCCTTCAGACGGTTAACGTCCTTACCATACCAAGTCAGCTTGAACGGCTGGAAGATGGTCCATCCCTGTCCTAAGATGTTCTCGGCCTTCACACCGACCTTCACAACCTGACCCTTACGGCCGAGGAAGTTGATGGCCGTATTATAGTCTTTACCATACTCGGGGCTGCTGAATACACAGTGAGCAGAATAAACACCGTTAGGAATCAGACCAGGAATGTCGGGATCAGACAGAATCTGTTCCTTGGAAGCAATCTGATCAAATGAGAAGTCGTAGGGGTTCGTACGAGTTGCATTGATACAGGTCTCAAAGTCCTCATCGAGGGGACCGCCACCAGACTTCGTCTTGTAAGTCTCATCAGAATTCTTCAGATAGGTATCCAAGAAGTCCTGTGTGAAGTAGGTATCGGCCAGAGCCTGCACCTGTGCACGGGTATAGATGTTGTGGAAGGTGTTGCTGAAGCGCTCTGTCAGGTTGTCGGCATAGAGGTATGCACGGCAGGTGTTGTCAGCATTATCACCGGAGAGGTTCTGGGTCTCCTGATTACCTGCAGCCTGCCAACGTTGATATGCGATAGCAGTGTTACCTGTACGATAGAATCCATGTGTGTGCAGAGTGTAAGCACCATCATTAGGCAACTCAATTTCCTGATATACATTGAAGTTGGTGTTCCAAGCCTCAATCACAAGCGGGAATTGGTTGAAGAACTGCATGTACTGGTTATTATCACCTCCGTAGTTTCCAGCCCATCCTCCCTTTTGCAGGGTCATTTGAGATTCTTCCACACTACCTCTGAAATCGGGGTTCTTCAGCAGGATGTTGCAGTTGCCCTCTACGCCGGGAACAATGTTCTCTCTCAGTGCGAAGTAGGTACACTCCTTGAATTCTCTTTCCCAGTCAATGAACCACTTCTCGATGGCCTCGTTGGTGATGTCCTGCATAGCCTCTTCATCGGCATCGTCGATGGCCATAATCCAACCATCAGCGGTATCAAGCAGTGCGTCGCAAGGATCCACTTCGGGGTCACCGGCACGGCTTTCACCCAGCATGTTGTGATTATCCTCATAAACAGCGTAGGAATCCTGCAGCTTGGTGACGAGCTCAATGTTCTTGTAGAATGCTTCTATAGCGTCCTTGGTCTGCTGATAGGCAGCCTTGGCAGTAGCTTTGTCAGAGGCACCTTTAATAGCGTCATCAGCCTCATAGAGTGCATCGAAGTAGGGTTGTGCGAACCGACCTTCATATTCAGTTTCCCAGTTTTCCCATCCTTCGGGCAGTAGCTTCTCGGCTTCTTTGACGTAAGCCTGAGGATCGTTGGCATAGTACATCAACTCCATGTTGTCGAGACCAATCCAGTTGGCAATAGCCTTTGTCTGCTCGAAGCCAATCTCAACGCCAGTCATCGGCTCTGTAAGTTCGAAGAACTCACCGTAAGCGGTGGCCTGACCCTTTATGAGAGGATACTTCTTGTCACCGAAGTAGACATACTGTGTCTGTGTCGTTGCGTTGTTCGTGTCCCAATTGTTCACGAAAGCTGTCAAAGAGAACTTGTAGATACCAGCGGGGAGTTCACCAGTGGTAAAGTAAACCTTACCCACAGCCTTGGCAGATGAACCATCCCAGAACTCCATCATGGGGAAGTTGGCGGGGTCATAAGTTCCACCCTTGGCAACGGTACCAATAGTGGTAGCTTCGTTGTCGTTGGCAGAAGTCTTCCAAGTCATGTTGTTCTGAACGGTGAACGTAGAAGTCCAACCAGTTTTGTTCTTGTTGTTGAAAGAGGGATCGGCCAAATACATGTTGGCCACGTTGAACGGATTCTCGGCACTTGCCTTTGCCATGCCAAGCTTGTTGTTGACAGAAGCCGTGGCAGTCTGAAGATCTGCAAGAGTCTTCGTGTTGTCAGTCAGGACAGCCTCCTCTTCGGCTACATTGATATTCAAGCCCTTGGCCTCTTCGATAGCCTTGTAAAGGTTAACCTTGCTCTTGACAATCTGGACGGCAGCATTAAGTTCATCAGTAGTCTTGTTAGTTCTGTCATCATAGACGGCCTGCTGGTCGGTAACATCAATGCCCAGGGTCTTGGCTTCGTCCAGAGCGACTTTCAGGTCGATGGCATTCAGAGCAGAGGGATCGATGAACATCCACAGGCAGTTTTCGCCCTGATCATCAAGATTACAATCGTACCAAACGCCCCAGGTTACCCCGTTAACAGCCATATTGCTGGAGTGAGCGGTGTTGACACCATAGTACCAACCAGTAGTCGCAGCACCGGAAGGAACGTCAACAGCGGAACGAATGGTATAAGTGTTAGTCAAACCAGCAACAGCCTCAATGATTATCTGAGCGGCTTCGCTTTCGTTCTGGTCACCGAACATACCGCAGTTACCACTACCCAAGGTGCCGTCGGAATTGACACGCTTCATGATGGATTTGCCATCCTTCACGGGCTTGGCAGACTTCAGGTAGTAGACGCCGTCGTCAAGACCGGTGGGGTGAATTACCGAGTACAACAGGGGTGTTTCAGAAACGATGGTCTGTGTACCCCAAGCTTCACCAACATTGATGTATTTGCCTGAGCCTACATTGTAAATGTAAACCTCGGCATCTACAGTCAAGGGGATGGCACAAGGCGAAGGATCTGTCTGTGCCCAGGATGAAGCTGATGCAAATACTGTCATAAACAGTACTGCAAAGAAACGGAAAAATTGTTTCATAAGCTTTGATTTAGTTTGTTAGACATTAATGAATTAATTAAGTATTTAAATATTTTATTTGCACATTTCGCATGCAAACATACAAAGAATTGTTGGAATTACAATCTTATTTTTAAATATTTTTAGAAGAATTAACTATTAGGACTGTACTTTCTCATCCTTTCTCATCCTTTTTGTATCTGTTCCAAGAAGAAACTGACGATCAACCACCCGTTGTAAATCCAAAGATAGAGGACAAGAAAACCCCCTCCTATCCTCCCCGAGGGGAGGAATTCCTGACTCCCTGACTCCTTGTCTCCCTGACTCCTTGTCTCCTTGGTAAGGCCATATCCAAAGGCCACCGGAATGATGAGCGACCAGTGGGCGGTCATGATGTAGATCTCGTTGATGCCGAAGCCGAGTCCCATGTGGAGGAACATGTCGAGGGCGAACCAGGAGAGCAGCACCCAGAGGAGCTTTTCGCGGCGGCCTTTCCAGATGCCCACGAGGGTGAGCAGGAGGATGAGGCCCTCTATGATGTAGGGAACGGGCGTGCGGTAACTGACGAAGACGGGACGGTTGCGCAGCGTGTCGCCGAGCAGGTAGTCGCGGTGGAGCTGTATGGACTCGCCGAAGAGGTTCTCCACGGCGGTGTCCCAACGCGACGTGCTGATATCGGTCCAACTGAGCATGCCCTCTTCGGCGAGGGCCTTGCCGCTGTGGGCCTTCTTCACTTCCTGATGACGTTGGATGTCCTGCCGTTTCTTCTCATTCTTGCTCAGGACGGCCTGCTCAATCTTCTTTACTTGACGGTCCTGCGGCACGATGATCTGCTCATACTGCCAATAGTAGGCACCGGCCAGCAGCAGTGGTCCGAGGAGGAATACTACGACGAGGCGGCGGAGGTTCGTGAGACTCTTCCTCCCGCCGCTGATGAGTTCCGCCGCCCAGATCTTCGCACCGTTGGTGAGCGAGATGCCTGCCGTGGCCACGAAGAGCAGGAACACCTGCCACATGTTCATCAGCTCCTTCTGCTGCAGGGCGCGGCCCGTGTAGTAGAAGGCCATGGCCAGTAGCATGAGCGAGAGGCAGAAATGGTCGGGCACCATGAGCGTGAGCATGATGTAGGCGAAGGAGAAATAGAACCAGGTGAGCAGCAGGGCATCGCGGTGGCTGACGATGAGCCGCAGCCCCTTATATATAAAAAGGTACGCGAGGAAACCGCTCACCACGTTCACAAGAGCCAGCAGGGGCATTGCCCAGTCGGTGCCCGTCTCCCGCATGAGCCACTCGTTGAGCCAGTAGAGCGGATAGAGCACGGCGGCATAGAGCGGATGGCGCGCCAGGGCATAGAAGAGGCGCCCGTTGGAGACGGTGATATGGCTGAAGTTGTCGAAGCCCGACACCTGGAAATACTTGTGGAAGAGGGTGTAGAACCCCACCCTCGGTCCCGGCAGGAAGATGTTGGCATACTTATAGACCAGCAGCCCGTTCAGCGCCACGATGACCAGCAGGGCCAGCACATAATGAAACCTTCTTTTCATCTTTTATCACATTCAGGGGAACAGGTAGCTGACAATGAGCCAAACGTTGTAAATCCAGAGATAGAGGACAAGAAAACCCCCTCCTATCCTCCCCGAGGGGAGGAATTTCTGACTCCCTGACTCCTTGTCTCCCTGACTCCTTGTCTCCTTGGCTTCTTGACTCCCTGACTCCTTGTCTCCCTGACTCCTTGTCTCCTTGGCTTCTTGACTCCCTGACTCCTTGTCTCCCTGACTCCTTGTCTCCTTGGTAAGGCTATATCCAATCGCAATCGGAATGACGAACAGCCAGTGGGCGGACATGATATAGACCTCGTTGATGCCGAAGCCCAGTCCCATGTGCAGGAGCATGTCATAGGCGAAGAACGAGAGGCAGAGCCAGAGGAACTTTTCGCGGCGGCCCTTCCAGATGCCGAATAGGAAGAGCAGGACGATGAGGGCTTCCACAACGTAGTTGACTGTCCAGTTGTAACGCACGATGACGGGCCGCTTGCGCAGCGTGTCGCCGAGCAGATGATCCTGGTGAAGCTGGATGGCCTCGCCGAAGAGGTTCTCCACGGCGGTGTCCCAGCGTGACGTAGTGACATCGGTCCATCCAATGAACTCTCCCTTGGCGATGGGCTTGCCGGAGTGGGTGTGGATGGGTTTCTGATGGTCAGCCTTGTACTTGGCGTGTGCCCGCTGGGCGATGATCTTCTTCACGCCGGCGGCAATCTGGGCGGAGTCCTTCACCTGGGCTGTGTCGGCGTATTCCTGCCAGAGCTTTGCCCGCAGTTCCTTGTCCTTCTTTTCCTTCGCCTCCTTGCGTGCCACCTCCTTCGGCCATACGAAATGGGCATACTCCCATCGGGCGAAGCCCCAGATGAGGATGGAGGGCAGGATGACGGCCAGCAGCAGGAACTTCGGACGGAAGAAACGCTTGCCGTTGACGAAGAGGGCAGCGAGGAAGACCTTGATGCCGTTGTTCAGCGAGATGCCTGCCGTGAAGATGAAGAGCAGGACGTAGTGGCGCACGCGCAGCGGATGGTGCTTCTTCATCTGGATGCCGCTGACATAGAGGGTGAAAAGCAGCATGCACATGGAGAGCGAGAAATGGTCGGGCACCATCATCGACAGCATGACGTAGGCCATGCCGAAGCCGAACCAGGTGAGCAGCAGGGCATCGCGACGACTTGTGCCCACCACCTCATGCAGGATGCGGTAGAGGAACAGGAACGAATAGATGCCGCAGACGATGAGGATGAAGGCCATGACGAAGATGGCACCGTTGGCGCCGAAGAGCATCATCAGGCCCTGGTTGAGCTGGTTGGGCAGGTACATGAAGAACGCCAGCAGCGGATGGCGATAGACATTGTAGCCCGTGGACCAGTAGGAGAGCACGGAGTAGCTGATAGGGTCGAAGCCGGAGATGTGGAAGTTGCGCACGAAGAGTGCCCAGTAGTATCTGACCAGCGGCGTGAATCTGTCGTAGTAATGGAGGATAACCAGCGCGTTGAGTGCTGTCAGCACGCATGCTGCCGACACTGCCAGCCAGCGTTCGTCGCGGCGGATGCGAAGTAGTTGAAGACCTTTTTTGAACATATCATTTACTGTCTTTGGTCAGGAAGAACCTGACCAGGATGAAGTTCACCGGCACACAGATGGCAAAGACGGGAATCATTGCCCATGCCTTCGCCAGCCCTAACCAGAGGAAGAGGGCGAGGAAGCCGGTCTGCAAGAGGTAGTTCACCAAATGGGAGAAGGCGAAGCCGAGGCCCCGTCGCGCGCTGGACTTCACCCGGAAGGTGTAGCGCACGGAGGCGATGTAGTTGAAGAGGAAACTGATGAGATAGCCTATGGTGTTGGCAACCACGGGCAACAGCCATGACAGCAGGAGCAGATAGACACCATACTGGATGACCACGGCGGTGGTGCCGACGAGGGCGAAGCGGAGGAAGGGGGTATTCAGGGAGACAGGGAGACAGGGAGACAAGGAGTCAGGGAGACAGGGAGTTTGGGGTGTGAACGGCTTGAAGTGATGCTCATCTGCAAACTCAAAGAGTTCGCGGTCGCCACGGCTGTCGCCGAAGGCGGTGATGTGGTAGAACGAGCGTTGGATGACAAGGCTTTCCTTCAGGCGGTTCACCTTCTCCAGGCCGTAGCAGTTGGGCGTGGAGAAGCGGCCGGTGAAACAGCCGTCAACGACCTCTGCCTCCGTACACAGGAAGAACAGATGGCTGCGCTCCTCATCGGTCAGCTCCAGCTGGTCGAAGAAAGGTCTGACCCAGTTGCTCGGACTTGCGCTGACGATATAGACCCCCTCTTCGCGCAGGGGTGAGAAGGACAGCTCCTGCAGCCGCTCCTTGAGGTAGCGCACGCCCTCTATATATAGAATAGGTGTATGTGCAGCGGCGAACGTCCGGCACATCTTGTTGAACTCCCCGATAGGCATGCCGCCGAAGCAGCGGGCCAGTAGCTTCTGCTTGAGCAGGCTGTTGGAGTAGCGCCCCAGCTTCATCAGCACCAGCAGCGGAGCGAAGCGCAGCATGACGAGACAGAAGAACAGAGGACCCTTGGCGTAGCGGATGATGGCCAGCAAGGAGTCCCGGCTGGTGAGCGTGCCGTCGAAGTCGAAGGCGTAGATGAATCTATGGCGCGGTTCCATGGGGTTATGATATGAGTTGCAGGAAGAGGTCTCTCAGCTGGTGGAGATAGATGATGACGAGGAACATCAGCCCCCAGCCCACGACGATGAACTGAACGAAGCGGTCGCGGAGGATGACCTTCGTGGGGTCGCCGCTCTTCTCATCGACCACGGCAATCTGTATGAACCGCAGCAAGCCGAGCAGGACGAAGATGCTGGTGAGGTAGAGGTAGCCCGTGTGGAAGCGTTCGACCACCTGCGGGGAGACGGTGTACATGATGTAGCACACCAAGGTGACGGAGCCGGTGATGGTGATGGCCTCGTTGATGAACGTGAGGTTGTAGCGGATGGTGTTCTTGCGCGGGGCCTCTCCCGTCTGTTTCATGCGGATGACATCGTCGCGCCGCTTGGTGAAGGAGAGGAAGAGCGTAAGCAGGAAGGTCATCAGCACAATCCAGCTGGTGATCATCGCGTTGACGGCGATGCCGCCGACCAGGATGCGGAGCACGAAGCCGAAGGCGATGATGCACACATCGATGATGGCATAGTCCTTCAGCCGCTTGCAGTAGGCGATGTTCAGCAGCCAGTAGAAGATGACGATGAGCGTCACCTGCCAGGTGTTGCGCTCCAGCAGCAGGAGGGTGAGCATGGAGAGAGCAAACATGAACATCATCAGGATGTATGCCTTGCCTACGCTGATGGCTCCCGAGGCGACGGGACGCTGGCACTTCACCGGATGACGGCGGTCAGCCTCCACGTCCACCAGATCGTTGAAACAGTAGATGGATGAGGCGGCGAAGCAGAACGCAAAGAAGGTGATGATGCTTGCCTGCAGGGCATCGGGGTTGAAAAGCATGCCGCCGAAGAACATCGGCAGCAGCACGAAGACATTCTTGGTCCACTGCTTGGGGCGAATGAGTTTGAAAAGAGCTTTCATTATTTTTTTACTTTTTAATTTTTCACTTTTTACTTTTTACTTTTTACTTCTTACTTCTTACTTCTTACTTCTTTTCTCCTCCATCATCTTGTGCAGCAGCCAGGCCAGCGGGAGCGTGATGGCGATGCAGAGCAGGGTTGTCGGCCAGTAGCCGAGGCGGTAGGGCTCTATGTAGTGGAGGACGAAATGGACATGGATGAGGTAGATTTCCAAACTGATGGTTCCCACGAAACGCAGGCAGTAGTTGATGCGTTCGGGAAGATGTTTCAGGAGCATACACAGGAGCAGGATGCCCGTGATGGTCAGGGGGATGTAGAGCATGCGTTCAACGAAGAGGGGGAAGCGTCCGTGGCGTACCTGCTCAAGGAAGAGGCTGGAGCCGAAGGACATGGCGAAGAGCAACAGCAGCAGCCAGATCGATGCGGCGGACAGGGAGTCCTTGCGCTTCACTGCCTCTGCCATATTGATGCCGAGGAAGAAGATGGGCACACGGCTCCAGAAGATCTCGATGTGGCCTACGGCATCATGGATGGGTGTCACCCATTGCACCATGACGCACCACATGACCATGGCCACGGGCAGCCAGCGATAGACAGGCTGGCGCAGGATGAGCGTCATGTAGAACGGTGCCACCATATAGAGCATCATCTGGGCAGGGATGTACCAGAACGTCAGTTCGTCGTGGAGCCAGAAGTCCCAGTTGATGAGGATGTCGCCGAACATATCTATGAGCGACACGCTGTGGCCGCCATGGTTCACGAAGTCGGGAATATAGTAGAGACACGCTATGAGAAACCATGTCGGATAGATGCGGCGGTAGCGACGCTTGTAAAAGGAAATATAAGAAGAAAGAGATTTCGTCCACGAATACCAGAGTCCCAGTCCGCTGAGGAAGAAAAAGATGTCCACTCCCACGTTGCCCATGCGGCGCAGGCCGAAGAACATATCGGCGCGCGGGAGATATACATGGAAGAGGATGATGAAGAGCATGGCCGCTCCCATCAGTTCACCGCGGTAGCGGCTGATCATGGACAGTTCGATAGGTTTCAGTTTCATGCTTTCTTTTGGTTGATTCTGTCCATCACCTCACGGAAGAGCCATGCCAGGGCGATGCTGCTGACGATGTAGAGGAGCAGGCCGGCATAGATGTCGCCGCGATAGAGGTTGATGAAGATCTTGCGGGTGATGGGGTGGCAGACGAAGAGTGCCGCAGAGATGCCTCCCATCCAGGCCAGTCCCTGCAGGATGCGCTGCGGCAGCACCTTCACCACAGTGAAGCCGAAGGCACAGACCATCAGCGGTACGAAATACCAGGAGAAGTAGCTCATGCTCTGTGAATAGACGAGCATCAGCGAGATGAGGGCCAGAGCCCAGGCATAGCTCTTTGGAATCTGCATGGGCAGACGGGCACAGAGCAGTCCGAAGCCGAAGGGCAGCATGCCGCCCACGAAGTTATAGCGCCAGCGGTTCAGGGCAGCCCCCTCCGGGTCGCAGGCCATCTGGATGGCTGTGCACACCACCATCAGTGCCACCGTCCATCCCCAGTGGCGGCGGTAGAGCAGCAGGCGGTAGACGATGTACAGTTGGATCATCAGCCCGAAGAACCAGTAAGGGCCTGGCCAGATGACCTGGTCGGGAAGGGGATGGAGGTTGTTGACCATTGCCAACTGCCCGAGGATGTACGACACACAGTAGTGACGCGCGCCGCGGGTCACGGCATCCACCATGATAAAGGCGGCAAAGCCCACGAACATCATCAGCCAGAGCTTCTTGAAATGTCTGACGATGAACGTCCAGGCACCATCGAAATAATGTCGGCCGTTGATGAGTGCCGGCGAGCTTTCATACTTCAGCACCAGTCCGTAGGCACTGAGGAAGAGGAAGAGCGGCACACCGTAGTGGCCGAAGAACGACAGCAGGTGTACGGGCAGGTAGAGGTCAGGATGGCTGAGCGCATACTGCAGGCCATCAACATTTCGCTGATGGAACTGGTATTCGTTCTCCCTGACGATGCCACCAAGCCAGTGGCAGTAGTTGTGCAGGAAGATGCCGATGATGGCGATGCCCCGCAGGGCTGCACATTCTGTTCTATTGAGCAATAGGTTCATTTTTTCTTATGGGGCTAATGGGGTTTATGGGGCTAATGGGGTTTATGGGGCTAATGGGGTTAATGGGTTTGATGGGGTGGGGAGAGACTGTCATAGTTCGTGGTGTTCTTTAATATCCTGGGGCGCTGCTCGTTGTAGCGCGGGGAGAGCACGTTGTATTCCTCATGATAGCTCGGCGAGGCAATGCCGCCTAAATAGAGAAGCAGGTGGGGGAGGGCGTCGGTCATAAAGCGTCGGTCCTTGGCCGCCTCCATCTGACGATAAAGATCTGGATGGTGCTGGATGTAGCTCTTGGAGCACCATATCCAGAAGGGAATCTCAAACTCAAAGTGAGCGAGGTCGTAGTCGATGGCGGCGGCGTGGTTGCGGCAGACAATACCGCGCTTGCCCTCATAGCATTCCTCGCCGTGGTCAGGCATGTAGATGACAAGGGCATCCTCCTGCTCAAAGCGTTGGCAGATGAGGTCCACCACGGAGTCGTTGTAGAGGCAGGCATTATCGTAGTCGGCCAGAATGCCGCGGTGTTTCTTGTTCAGCTCCCGACGGCTCTCCGCATAGTCATCGGCGGAGAAGTGGCGTCTGTTCCGCGGACAGCGGGAACGATAGGAGAGATGTTGGCCCAGGAGGTGGAAGATGGTGAGCTGGGGATGAACCGTACTTTCGCCCTCATGTAGCTTGTCATAGTCCTTGAGCAGGCTCTCGTCGAAGGGGTGCGTCTTCCTGTTGCGTTTGTCGAACATCGCCTCGCTCAGCTCCGGGTTGTTCAGGAAGAAGCCGCCGCTGAAGTCATAGACCGCCTCGCGCGGCTTGGGGAGGAACTGGTTGGTGAGGAAGGTAACCTCATAGCCCGCCTTGCGGAAGAGCTGGGGGAAGAGCGGATAGTCGCACCACTCACCCTCCTCGCCCACCACATGCATGGAGAACAGGTATTTGAAGACGAAGCTCGTGAGGTTCCAAGGGGCGATGACATCGGAGAACCGGATGAGCTGACCGCTTTTCTCGCGCGCTATCTGGCGCGGTGTCGTCGGCATGAAATAACCGTATTGCTGTGAGTGGTGGCGACCGTAGCTCTCGCCGATAACCAGCACGATGTGAGGGGAGCGGAAAGAACAGCTGTCCACCTGTGCCTTGTCTTTGGTGGCAATGAGGGTCTTGAGCTGCTGCGCCGTGAGGGAGTTGGCATAGATGCTGAAGACCAGGCGGTGAATGGGTTGGTAGAGAATGGCACGGTCATGACGGGTGAGCTCATGCTCCACCTCACCGATGGTCTGGCGGGTCAGCAGGGTGTGGGTGACCACTTTGTTGTGCCAGCAGACGATGGTGCTCCATGTGAGCAGGGCGATGGTGAAGAGGCCACCTGCTAAAGGAAGATGGGTGAGGAACCTCCTCCTGAACTCCCCGAGGGGAGGGAATAGATGGAAGGAGGATGAAAGACGAAGGAGGATGTGGAGGACTGCCAGCAAGAGAATCCATCCTACATTGCTCAGCAGGGTGTCCATGGAGAGGCAGGCGGACAGGAACTCACCGGCCTCGCGGGAGTCGGTCTCTGCTACCAGGAGCAGCATGGTGGGGGTGATGGTGGAGCCATACTTGATGAAGCAATAGGCATCGATGGCGGCAACGACATAGGCGACCACGCTGAACAGCAGGCGCACCCAGTGGCGGATGGCACGGGGAAGGAGGGTGAGCAGCAGGCAGACGATGTAAATATCAAGAAACAGCTCCTGATAGAGGTTTGTGTAGAGGTGGGCACCCTTGAAATCGGGCAGCGTCACCCAGGAGCTGATGCAACCCAGCGCATACATCATCACAAAGAACAGTGCATTCTCCTGAATGGGTCGGAAGACCAGTTCCAATGCTTTCTTGACGAGGTTCAGAATCTTCATGCTCCGTAGTATTTCTGTGCCATGCGGTGAATGGGTTCGGGCAGGAGGTGTTCAAAGGGCAGTCCCTCGCGGATGCGGCGGCGGATGTCCGTGCTGCTGACATCATAGCGCTCCATATTGACCAAGGTCACTCCTTTGGGCAGGTCTTCGACACGAATGGGAGTGCCCTTGCGCGGATAGACGGCGATGGGATAGTTTCTTAGGATGTCGTCGCTATGGTACCAGCGGGGGAAGAGTTGCCAGTTGTCGGCTCCGATGATGAGGGTGAACGTATGTTCGGGGTACTCCTGACTCAGCGTCTGGAGCGTGTGCCAGGTGTAGGAGGGCTTCGGTAGGTGGAACTCCAGGTCACAGGCATGCAGACCGGGTTCGTTCTGGAGGGCGGCACAGGTCATCTCCCACCGCTTACTGTCATCCAGCAGGTCGCTGGAAGTCTGCTTCAACGGGTTCTGCGGCGACACCATCATCCACACCTCATCCAGCGACAGCCTGTTTAATATCTGTCGTGCAAGGGCGATATGCCCGTTGTGGATGGGGTTGAAAGACCCGCCGTAGATGCCGATGTTCATTCCTTCCTCCTCCCTTTATTCCAAGAAGTCGCTGGTAATCTGCAGGGTCTCAGCCTTGGCGCGTTCCAGGTCGTCGTTGATGATGACGCGGTCGAACTGCGGGGCGAAAGTCAACTCATAGGAAGCCTTGGCCAGTCGTTCCTCAATGGCTTCGGGCGTGTCGGTGCCGCGTCCTTCTAAGCGGCGGCGCAGTTCTTCCACTGAGGGGGGCTGGATGAAGAGGCTCAGTGCCTCGTCGCCATAGTACTTCTTGATATTGCAGCCACCTTTCACATCCACGTCGAAGACGACATTCTGTCCGGCCTCACGCTGACGCTCCACCTGTTCCTTCAGGGTTCCGTAGAAGCGGTCTTCATACACCTCCTCGTATTCCAAAAACTCGTTGTTGGCGATACGCTGGCGGAACTCCTCGGGAGTCAGGAAGAAATACTCCACGCCATTTCTCTCTGTTCCGCGCGGAGCACGGGAGGTGCAGGAGATGGAGAAATAAAGTTTCAGTTCCGGATGTTCCTTCATCAGCCACTGCACAATGGTGCTCTTCCCGCTGCCGCTCGGTGCACTTACAATGATCAACTTGCCTTTTTCCATGTTAATTCTTTCTTTTAGGTTAGAGGGCGTTGAGGACTTGTTCCTTGATTTGCTCCAGCTCATCCTTCATCATGACCACGATGTTTTGCATCTCCGCCTGGTTGCTTTTCGAGCCGGTGGTGTTGATCTCCCGACCCATCTCCTGAGCGATGAAACCGAGCTTTTTGCCCTGGGCATCACTCTCCTCCATGGTCTCGCGGAAATATTTCAGGTGGTTGGCCAGACGCTGCTTCTCCTCACTGATGTCCAGCTTCTCGATGTAGTAGATCAGTTCCTGCTCCAAACGGTTCTTATCGTATTCCGCCTCCGGGATTTCCTTGAGGCCATCGATGATGCGGGCACGAATCTTCTCTACGCGACTCTTCTCGTAGGGTTCGATGCTGGCGAGCAGGCGGCCGATGTTGTCGAGTTTCTCCTCAAACTTCCGTTGCAGGGCCTCTCCCTCCTGCCGGCGGAACAGGACGAGCTGTTGCAGGGCTTCCTCGATGGTCCGTCTGACTGTCTGCCATTCCTCGTCATCGACCTCCTCCGCCTCCGTTTTCGTGGTGACATCCGGCAGGCGAAGCAGGGTGGCATACCAGTCTGCGGGTTCTGGAATACCCGTCTTGGCAGAGATGGCTTTCAGCTGACGGTAGTAGTTTTCCACCAGTGGCCCATTGATGGGCGTAGCATCGCCTCCAGCCTCTTTCTCTATCCAAAGGGCCAGTTCCACTTTCCCCCTGATGAGGGCTGTGCTGACCATCTGCCGGACTTCCATCTCCTTCTCGCGGTAGAGAGGAGCTATACGCGTGGTGAGGTCCAGCTGCTTGCTGTTGAGTGACTTGATTTCAACGTAAATCTTCTTTCCTTTGTAGGCCGTGGTCGCTTTTCCATAGCCTGTCATTGATTGAATCATAGTAATATATGGCTTTTATGGTGCAAAGTTACGAAAAGTCGAGTGAAATGCAAAAGGAAAACTTGTTTTTCTTTTCATTTCCGAGACGGAGTAACTTATCTAAAGTTACAAAAAAACGAGTGCAGAACAAAATAAACCCAAAAAATATTGAAAAACATTGTCTGTTGGAGGGAAAATGATTAACTTTGCACATTATTTAAAGATGATAATAGGATATGTCGTGTATCTTACATATAGAAACAAGCACCGATGTGTGCTCAGTAGCCGTCAGTCAGGACGGCGCCTGTGTCTTCAGTCGTGAGGATCATGAGGGTCCGAACCATGCTGTCAATGCCGGCGTGTTTGTCGATGAAGCACTGACGTTTGCCGACACCAACCTGTTGACGCTCGATGCTGTGGCGGTGAGCTGCGGGCCAGGCTCCTATACGGGTCTACGCATCGGTGTGTCCATGGCCAAGGGTATCTGCTACGGACGTGACCTTCGCCTGATTGCCGTTCCCACGCTGGAGTTGCTCTGTGTGCCGGTATTATTATCGGAGAAGGTGAGAGAAGAGAATGCCCTACTCTGTCCGATGATCGATGCCCGCCGCATGGAGGTCTATGCTCAGCTTTTCGACCATTCGCTCCATGAGGTGCGTCCCATACAGGCCGACGTGGTGGATGCCGATACCTACCGTCCGTTCCTGGATGAGCGTCCGGTCTATTTCTTCGGCAACGGTGCCGCGAAGTGCATGGAGGCTATCCATCACCCCAATGCCCACCTGATTCCAGATGTAGAGCCGCTGGCGCAGTGGATGTTCCCATTGGCAGAGCGACGTTTCTTCGACCAGACGTTTGAGGACGTGGCTTACTTCGTGCCTTACTACCTGAAAGACTTCGTGGCCAAACTTCCCAAGAAACTTCTCTAACTTCTTCTAAAAATGAACATACAAGGATTAGACTACAACACCCAGCGCGAGCAGCTGGTGCTTCCCGAATACGGGCGCGAAATACAGCTCATGGTTGACCACGCCGTTACCCTGCCGACGAAAGAAGAGCGTCAACGCTGTGCGGAAACCATCGTGGAAATCATGGGACGCATGGTTACCCAGAACCGCCAGGCTGCTGACCATGAGCATAAGCTCTGGGATCACCTTGCCCTGATGAGTCGTTTCCAGTTGGATATCGACTGGCCGTTCGACATCAGTCAGGCAGCCCGCATCGCTGCCAAGCCCGAACCTCTCGGCTATCCCATGAACAAAATCCCCGTACGCCATTACGGTAATATGATGTTCGAGGTGTTCGAGAAGTTGAAGACAATGCCGGAGGGGAAGGAGCGTACCGAACTGATTCGCATCACCGCCAATCAGATGAAGCGTAACCTGATGCAGTGGAGCAACGGTTCCAGCGATGATGAGAAGGTGGCTTCCGATCTGGCTCGCTACACCGACGGCAAGGTGCAACTCGACCTCAGCACGTTCAGGTTCGAGAAGATAGACCTCCGTCAGGATACCACTTCCGAACGTAAGCGCAAGAAGAAATAATGCCCATGGAAACATTCATCATTGAAGGCGGTCACCTGTTGCAGGGAGAGATTACCCCACAGGGAGCTAAGAACGAAGCACTGCAGGTCATCAGTAGCGTGTTGCTCACTGATGAGGAGGTGCATATCGCCAATATCCCCGATATCCTCGACGTGAACAACCTCATCCAGTTGTTGCGCGACATGGGTGTCAGCGTGACGCGCCACAGCCGTAACGACTATACCTTCCGTGCCGACAACATCCATCTGGACTATCTGGACAGCATGGAGTTTGTGCGGAAGTGTTCGGCCCTGCGCGGCAGCGTACTGTTGATAGGCCCGCTGCTCGGACGCTTCGGCCGTGCTACCATTGCCGAGCCCGGTGGCGACAAGATCGGTCGCCGTCGCCTGGACACCCACTTCCTTGGCTTCAAATACCTTGGTGCCCGTTTTGAACATGAGGAAGCACGCAACGTCTATCATATAGAGGCCAATAGCCTGAAGGGATGCTACATGCTGCTGGATGAGGCTTCCGTGACAGGTACGGCGAACATCATCATGGCCGCCGTGCTGGCGGAAGGTGTCACCACCATCTACAACGCCGCCTGCGAACCTTACATTCAACAGCTCTGTCATCTGCTCAATGCCATGGGTGCCAACATCAGCGGCATCGCTTCCAACCTGCTGACCATCGTGGGTGTGAAGCGTCTCCATGGTGCCCACCACAGAATTCTGCCGGATATGATTGAGGTAGGGTCCTTCATCGGCATGGCCGCGATGGTGGGCAATGGCATCCGCATCAAGGACGTGTCCGTTGACGACCTCGGTATCATTCCCGACGCTTTCCGCCGGTTGGGCATCACCATTGAGGTTGACGGCGACGACTTGTTCATCCCCCGCCATGAAACCTATCAGATAGACTCGTTTATCGACGGTTCCATCATGACGCTGGCCGACGCTCCCTGGCCCGGACTCACCCCCGACCTGCTGTCGGTGCTCCTTGTGGTGGCAACGCAGGCAGAGGGCAGTGTGCTCTTCCATCAGAAGATGTTCGAGAGCCGCCTCTTCTTCGTGGACAAGCTCATCGACATGGGCGCGCAGATTATCCTCTGTGATCCCCACCGTGCCGTGGTCATCGGCCATAACCATCGGTGTCAGCTGCGTGCCGGCCGCATGACGAGTCCTGACATCCGTGCGGGTATCGCCCTGCTGATTGCTGCGCTCAGTGCCCATGGCACCAGCTGCATCGCCAACATCGCACAGATAGACCGTGGCTACGAGAATATTGAGGAACGCCTCAATGCCCTTGGTGCCCATATAGAGCGAGTGGAGTAAAACCCCATAGACCCATGATCAGGAAAGAAGAAGTCTTCAAGATCGGAAAGATCGGCAAGCCCCACGGCCTTCGCGGTGAGGTGAGCTTCCTCTATGACGATGACGTGTTCGACACCACCGATGCCGACTACCTCGTCTTGGAGGTGGAAGGAATTCTCGTTCCTTTTTTCATGGAGGAATATCGTTTCCACGGGAATGGCACGGCGCTGATGAAGTTCTGCGACATCGATACCGTGGAGCAGGCCCGCGAGCTGACGGGCTGCGATGTATTCTTTCCCCACAGCCTTTCCGAAGAGCGCGAGGACTTGTCATGGGCCCAGATTATCGGCTTCAGCCTGAAAGACCATGTGACGGGTCAGACTATCGGCATTATCCGTTCCGTTGATGATGCTACCCTCAACACGCTCTTTGAGATAGAAACGCCCGACGGCAGGAATATTCTGGTTCCTGCCAGTGAGGAGCTCATCACGAAGGTGGATGCCGGGAAGCGTGTCATCACCTGTTCCCTCCCCGAAGGGCTGCTCGAGCTATAAGGTTCTCATACGTTCCGTAAAACAAAACCCCGAGATATGAAGAAACAACAGATATGCATATTAGGATCCACCGGTTCCATCGGCACACAGGCGCTGGATGTGATTGCCCAGCACCCCGACCGCTATGAGGTCTATTGCCTCACGGCTAACAACCGCGTGGAGCAGTTGGCAGCGCAGGCACGGCAGTTCCATCCTGCCGCTGTGGTCATTGCCAATGAGGCTCTTTATGGGCAGCTGAAGGAACTCCTTGCCAATGAACCCGACATCAAGGTGTATGCCGGCGCACAGGCTCTGGACGATATTGTGGAGGCCGGTCCTATCGACATGGTGCTCACCGCCATGGTGGGCTTTGCCGGACTTTCGCCCACGGTGCATGCCATCCGTGCACGCAAGAAGATATGCCTGGCCAACAAGGAGACCCTGGTCGTTGCCGGTGAACTCATCTGCAAGCTGGCGCAGGAGAACCATGTGCCCATCCTGCCCGTGGATAGTGAGCACTCCGCCATCTTCCAGAGTCTGGTGGGAGAGGGCGACAACGAGATAGAGAAAATCCTGCTCACCTGCTCAGGCGGTCCTTTCCGCCTTTACAGCGATGAGCAGATGAAGAGCGTCAAGGCGGCCGATGCCCTGAAACATCCCACCTGGGATATGGGTGCGAAGATCACCATCGACTCCGCCACGCTCATGAACAAAGGTTTCGAAGTCATCGAGGCCAAATGGCTCTTCGGCGTGCCGGCAGAGAAAATTCAGGTGCTTGTTCATCCGCAGAGCATCGTTCACTCCGCCGTGCAGTTTGTGGACGGCTCTGTGAAGGCACAGCTCGGTGTTCCCGACATGCGCCTGCCCATCCAGTATGCGTTCTCCTTCCCGGAGCGCCTGCCGCTGAACGGCGACCGACTCGATCTCTTCCAGAGTCATGCCCTGGAGTTCTTTGAACCCGACCTCCGCCGATTCCGCTGTCTGGCACTGGCCTTTGAGTCACTGGCCAAGGGTGGCAACATGCCCTGCATCGTCAATGCCGCCAATGAGGTGGTGAACGAAGCCTTCCGCCGCGACCGCATCTCTTTCCCCCGCATGGCGGAGATTATCGAGGAGACCATGCGCCGCACCACCTTCGACAGCCGCCCGACCCTCGACACCTATTTCCAGACCGATGCCGAGGCACGGCGCATAGCGAACGAACTGATTTGACAGGAAATAAATGATGATGAATAAACAGCTATGAAAAAATTACTATCACTCATAGGGATGGCCGTCATGAGCCTCACGCCGATGGTCGCCCAGGAGACAGGTATTTTCATCGACATGGTGTTGGAGTCAGGCGAGACCGAGAGCCTGATGCTCCGCAATGATGCTTCCTATGTGGGAGCCCGTTTCATCGGCCCGCAGCGACTCTTTAAGATCAATGGCAAGGAATTTGACATGAGCCAGGTCAAGGAGATCAGGTTCGCCCGCCGTGAAGTGACGGACGGCATTAGAAGTATCACCCCCGATGCTTCCGCGGGTAACAGTAAGAATGCAGTCTATGACCTGCAGGGCCGCAGGGTGAAGAGCCCCCTCCTGACCTCCCCGAGGGGAGGGACGGGAAATGGATTGAAGCCCGGGCTTTACATCGTGAATGGTAAAAAGGTTGTTGTTAAATAAGGAAGGGAGGAAAAGATGATGAAAAGATTTTTGCTTTTTACTTACCTGACCGCTATGCTGACAACGGCTGCATGGGCGCAGGACACCCTCTGGGTGAAATATACCGACCGTTTCAAGGAGAACTATGTTTTGAACATCAAATTGTACGATTCCATCGAGTTTCGCATGGCTGACAACGATGCCACGCGTCCTGTCATCAGGACCTACCGTACACGCTACGCCAAGGGTTATGCCGAGCGTAACCTGCTGAATATTCTCGACGGCGATGACCTCGACGGCGTCTTCACAACCTATAACCCTGGACGCATCCTCTGGCATCCCAGTACCTATGCCAGCAACAACTATATCTACAACACCGCGCAGTGGAGTTTCCAGCGAAGCATGGAGAGTGAACATTTCGTGGTGTTCTGGGAGAAGGGCTTCGGCGATGACCCGACAAAGGCTGCCAGCAGCTACCGCTTCAATCCCGCCACCGTACTGGAAAATGCGGAGCGCATCTGGGATATATATGTGGAAAGACTCGGCTTCCTGCACCCCGGCAATTCCACGACCGATACTTATAAGATTCAGCTTTATGTGCTCTATCAGACCGACTGGCGCGCCGATGCCTCCGGCGTGGACGGCAAGACCGGTATCGGTCACATGAGCCCGGGTGCCATCGGTGCACGTGGCGGACACACCATAGCTCATGAAGTCGGCCACACGTTCCAGTATCTGGTCTCCGCCGACCTTGGGATGAACCACGGCTACAACTATGGCTATGGCGACAATGCCTCCGGCGGCAACGGCTGGTGGGAGAGCTGTGCCAACTGGCAGGCATATAAGGTCTATCCCGAGCGGCAGTTCACTGACGGGGAGTATTTCGAGCAGCATCTCCCACTGTGCCACCTGAACTTCATGCATGAGAACTGGCGCTACCAGAACTGCTTCGTACAGGACTACTGGTGCATGAAGCACGGTGAGGACTTCATCGGTCGCCTCTGGCGCGAGTCCAACAAACCGGAAGATCCCGTGCAGACCTACCGCCGGTTGAACAACCTTACGCAGGAGCAGCTCAGCGATGAATTCTATGAGGGCTTTGCCCGCATGGCGACTTGGGACATCGACGGCATTCGCGAACAGGCGCGCCATCGCATCGGCCAGCATCAGAGCCACCTCCACCGCACCGCTGCCAATGACGGCACCTGGGCTGTGGACTCTGCCTACTGTCCGCAGACCTACGGCTATAATATTATTAATGTGAACACGGCAGCGGCAGGAACCGTCGTCAAGGCTAACTTCAAGGGTATTGCCGGCAGCGCAGGCTATCGTGCCATCAATGTAGATAAGGCCGGTTGGCGCTATGGCTTCGTGGCCTATACTGCCGACGGCGAGACCGTCTATGGTGAGATGGGCAGGGAGAAGGAAGGCGTGGCCACGCTGACTATCCCCGACCAGTGCCAGCGCCTCTTCTTCGTCGTGATGGGTGCTCCTACGGTCTATTCCCGTCATGCCTGGGATGACAATGTTGCCAACGATGAGCAGTGGCCCTATGAGGTGAAGTTCGAGAACACCAACCTCTATGGCGAGTTCGACGCCTATCCCGACGACTATGTACGCCGCGACACCACCGTCTATATCGATGCACAGCTGGCCTACGATGGCAGCAGCTATTCTTCCACCCGTGTGCAGTACGACATGGCAGCCGTCAGTCAAGCCCTCGGTCTGAGCACTGCTCAGATGAAGAGCGTGGGCAGCACAGCAACCTCTAACCCGCGCTTCGTGGGTATCAATGCCAACGGCACCGTCCGTACGGGCACCACCACGTCAACCAGCTCCAGCACCTGCTTCGGCCATTGGTTCAATGCCTCCGGCAATGTGTGCGGCTATGACTCTTCGGCCATGATCTATGCGGAGTTCTATCCCGACAAGTACGGCTGCTATGTGGGTCAGTATCCGGGAAGGCTGACGCGCGGCAAGACCTACACTATCCGCCAGGCCATCCAGTATCAGAAGGACAGCAAGTGGTACACCGCCATGATGGTGGTGCGCCTGCATGTGATATGAGCCTGAAGAAGGGTTACAGGAAGAAGATACTCTCCGGCCCCATGTTGAGCAGGAGATCCAGAATGGAGAGGTTGGGCAGAAAGCCGTGGCGCTGCCCGAAGACTTGATAATAAGGACGCGGCAGGAAGTCCGCATCAGTACCGGGATGCTTGGGACGGATGACTTCACGGAAGTCTTCTCCCAGGCATCCTTCTTTTTCATAGGATGTCGTCAGGTGGATGTCGGGACGGATGTCCAGTAGCTCACACATCTTCTCAGTGATGGCCATGTTGTAGTCAAAGAGAAAGTCCCACCGCTTCTCGAAGAACGGTCGGAGGTCATCGGCATAGTATTCGAAGAACGGGCTGTCGCCATAGGCGGAGCTGATGGCGTTCCAGTGGAGGTGGCGCCAGTTGCCGTGGTCGGAGATGCGGATATCCTTCATCGTTGCCGCATGCTCCCCTTCGCCGTTCCGCTCTATGGGCACGGTGAGAGCCTGCGTCCCGTTGGCGGTGGCTATCAGACAGCGGTTTCTGTAGGTCTGCTTGATGAAGCTGTCATGCTGTTCCACATAAACAGTTTCGGCCCTGTGCAGTTTCTGATACCACTGCACAGGACCGAAATAAGTGGAAGACAACAGATATTTCACTTGATATTCTCTACCATGTTGAACAGTCGGTTCCATCGGATGCCGGAGAAGCCCTTGCGGTCAGGATCGCTGCTCCACCAGATGAAGATGGGCTTGCCCACGATGTGGTCCTCGGGCACGAAGCCCCAGTAGCGTGAGTCGGCACTATTGTGGCGGTTGTCACCCATCATCCAGTAGTAGTCCAGCTTGAAGGTATAGCTGTCGGTGAGCTCGCCGTTGATGTATATCTGTCCGTTCTTCACGATCAGCTCGTTGCCCTCATACACGCGGATGGGACGCTCATAGACGGCGATGTTGTCCATGGTGAGCTTGATGCGCTCCCCTTTCTTCGGAATCCATATTGGTCCGTAGTTGTCGCGGGTCCATCCCGTCCAGGCGTTCAGCGGATAGAGGTCGCCAGTCTCCTCCTGCGTGTCGAGCTCTACGCTCTCCACCACGTCCGTGCGCTTCGCCAGAGCCTTGGCAGCCTGTGCCGTGAGCGGCATGGAACCGAACCTGTTCAGGCTCGTCAGGTCTTCCATGGAGATGCCCAGTTCCTCCATCAGGTCGTCAGGCATGTACTCCTTCAGTTTCACGCGGTAGTTGTACTGCACGTTGTCCGGCTGCTTGTTCGGCTTGCCGTCGAGATAGACGATGCGGTTCTTGATCTGCAGGGTCTGACCGGGCAGGCCCACGCAGCGCTTCACATAGTTCTCGCGGCGGTCGGTGGGCCGTGCGTCGATGGAACCGTACTCATTGGGGTTGTTGGCGATGTAGTTGCGGCCCATCTGATAAACCTCCTGGAAGAGTTCATACTGCTGCACCTTGTTCAGGTCGGTCATGTTGAACGGCGGATGGTTCTGCATGTATATCTCCTTGCCGAAGTCATAGCACATGCGGTAGTACTCCGTCTGATATTTCAGTTCTGTGCAAATCGTGTCACCGGCGGGATAGTTGAATACCACGATGTCGTTCAGTTCCACCTTTCCCAATCCTTCCACGCGGCGGTAGTCCCAGTGGGGCCACTCGATATACGACTTCGTGCCGATGAGCGGCATGGTGTGCTGGGTCAGCGGCATGGTCAGCGGTGTCTGCGGAATGCGCGGCCCGTAGCTCACCTTCGAGACGAAGAGGTAGTCGCCAGTGAGCAGGCTCTTCTCCAGTGAGGAAGAGGGGATGACGTAATTCTGGAAGAAGAACTGGTTGATGAAATAGACGGCCACCAGTGCAAACACCAGTGCATCTACCCACGACATGATGAAGCGGGTGGGACCTTCAGCGTCTTTCCACCACTGCCAGCGTATCTTCTTGGTGATATACACATCGAATATAAACGGGACGACCAATAGTCCCCACCAGCTCTTCACCCAATAGAGGAAGAGGAGGTATGCCACGAGTGCAATGATGAACTTCGTCCATTGCACCACGGGATTCAGTTTTGCTTTTTCCTTATCAATCATTTTTACTTGTCTCCTTGTCTCCTTGACTCCTTGTCTCCTTGACTTCTTGTCTTCCTAAAAATCCACCATATCCTTGATGGTGAGCAGTCCCTGGTGCTCATGCGTGTACTCCGCAGCGAGGACGGCGCCCAAGGCGAAGCCCTTGCGGCTGTGGGCATCATGCGTGATGGTAATGCAGTCTGCTTCCGAGTCGTAGCGCACGGTATGGATGCCCGGCACCTCGCCGCGGCGGTATGAGTAGATGGGCAAAACTCCATCCTCTACACTCCCCTCCTCTTGGGAGGGGTCGGGGGTGGGCTCGTGACCTTCCCATCCCTTTATGCGGTCAATGTTCTCCACAATCTCCTCGGCCAGCGTGATGGCGGTGCCGCTGGGGTGGTCGAGCTTATGTACATGGTGGGTCTCCTCCATCTCCACGTCATACTGCGGGAACTGGTTCATGATCTTCGCCAGGTAGCGGTTGACGGCGGAGAAGATGGCCACGCCGATGGAGAAGTTGGATGCCCAGAAGAGTGTCTGTCCCTCTTCCGTACACATCCGCTTCACGTCATCGCCGTGCTCCTTCATCCATCCTGTGGAACCGCTCACCACCTTCACGCCCTTGGCAAAGGCTTTCAGGTAGTTGCCGTAGGCGGCAGTGGGTGACGTGAACTCGATGGCGACATCGGCGGAGGCGAAGGCCTCACTCTCGAAGTCCTGCTGGTTGTCAATGTCGATGATGCTGACAATCTCATGTCCGCGGCTCAGGGCTATCTGCTCTATCATCTTGCCCATCTTGCCGTAACCGATCAATGCTATTTTCATTTTATTTTATTTAAGTTTCGCATTTGCTCAACTCCCTTCCCCATTTCTTCTGCAAAAGTACGAAAAGTCGTTCGCATGCACAACCCCTTCAGCCAGTTTTCACATTTTTCATGATTTTTTAAGACCATTCTCTTTCCTGTCAGAGGGTGGGTGAAGGAGAGGAAGGCGGCGTGCAGGCAGAGACGGGGCGCCGGTGTGCCGTCACCGTAGAGGCGGTCGCCCAGGATGGGGTTGTCGAGGCCGTCGCGATGGGCGCAGTGTACACGCAGCTGGTGGGTGCGTCCGGTGTGGGGGATGAGCTCGATGAGACCGTTGTCAAGGAGTCGGTATTCCGTCACCGCTTCCTTCCCGCGCTCGCTGTCCACCCGTTGGTAGGGACGGTTCAGCGGATCAGCCGCCAGCGGCAGGCGGATGACACCTTTCGGGTGCTGCAACAGCTCTTGCGAGGTGGGATGGGAGAGAAGGGCGAGGTAGCGTTTTTCCACGGTTCTATCGAGAAACTGACGCTGCAGGTGGTGGTATGCCTGCTGTGTCTTGGCTACGACTAGCAGGCCGCTCGTGTCCTGGTCTAAGCGGTGTACCATATAGAGCTCCCCTTGCTGTGGAGAACGTTCCCGGAGTATCGAATAGACACTGGATTCGTTTCCCTTTCCCGGCACGGAAAGAAGGCCGGAGGGCTTGTTGACGACAATCAGGCAGTCATCCTCATAGCATACGGAAAGGGCCGTTTCATCGGTATGATGGATGGGCGCGTCAAGGGTCACCATCCCATCCAGCATCCATGTGAGGATTGGCTTGCACTTCCCGTTGCAGGCAGGGTAGTAGTGCAGGTGGTGGCGCACTTCCGTCCTCGGCGACGCGCCATACCAGAACATGGCGATGTTCAGTGGGCGCAGGCCATGGGCAAAGGCATACTGTAGGAGCTTCGGCTCGCAGCACTCTCCGGCGCCGGCGGGTGGTGTCTTGAAGACCGTGTCGGCGAAGATGTCCAGCAGGTCGCACTCCTCCCCCTTGCCGTTCAGCATACGGAACCGGCTGAACAGCCAGCGTTGCAGTTCATCGGAACGCTGTTGGCGTTCATGCTTCAGCCCTTCCACCCGCTGCCGGTAGGTGCTGATTTGATCGTTAAAGACCTTCAATTCTTCCGCCATGCGTTTCTTCATGCGGCGCAGCTCAGCCTTCATAAATTGACTCTCGCGGATGAGGGCATCGGTGTCTGCCGTGGTGTCCTGACGCTGGCGGTCGCGCTCCGCCTTCGCCAATTCCATCTGTTGCTTAAAAGCCGCGATTTCATCGTTATGCCGACACTCGCAGGACTTCCGCCTGTCGTTGATTTCCTTCCATTCCATCGAGTTCTCGAGCTGTTGGATCTCGTGATTGATGGAAGTGATGACTGCCTCGTGATGCTTGAAATAGCCGTCAGGCTGGAGGTAGTCGAACACGGCCGGCACGAATCCCTGCCAGTCGCTTCTTCCTGCTATCTGGCCGGAGTAGGCCGCCAGATAGCCCAGCTCTCCTTGTTCGTTCTCCACCAGGAGCACGCCGAACATCTTCCCTTCCTCCGCCAACGGGCGCAGGGCTTCGAAGAAGTCCGAACGGCACAGCCTCTCCACCGCCTCCCTGCAGAGTGGATGAGGCTCATAGGAGAACGGATTGTTCATCTGCTGCGGTAGCGGCAATGAAGTATCCATCGGGTGGAAGATTCCTGTATCCATACTTTTTTTCCGTGCAAAGCTACAACATTTTTCGAATAAATAGGATTAGATATTGGATAAAAATATTATCTTTGCAGCAGATAATTCATTAAAAACAGATTATGGCATACAGCGTTACAGATAAGATGGAGTGGACACTCATCTTCGCCTCTGAGTTCGGGCGGCGCTTTGGGCTGACGCTCAAGCAGGCATTCAACTATCTAAGTCGCTTCGGCGCCATAAAGTTCGTCGACGAGCACTACGACTACTGCCACACGCAGTCATTCCAGTCGATGGTCAGCGACATGGCTGACTACTGCCACAGGAAAGGAGGGGCGCTCATATGATACTCTACCATGGCACCAACGCTGACTTCGACGAGATTGACCTCCGCAAGTCGAAGCCCAACAAGGACTTCGGTCAAGGCTTTTACCTCAGTCGCGAGTATGCACAGGCTATGGCCATGGCAAAAATCAAGGTGGAGCAATTGGAAAGCGGCACGCCAACCGTCCTTACTTTCGAGGCTGACGACGAAGCGATGGTTGGATTAAAAGTCCTCCGCTTCGACGACTACACGGAAGAGTGGGCCAGCTTCATCCTCTTGAATCGCAACAATACCAGTCGCGAGCCTGCCCACGACTACGACATTGTCATCGGTCCCATCGCCAATGACCGTGTGGGTGTGCAGCTTTGGAAATACGAGAACAAAAGCATCGACCTGCCGACGCTCGTACACAACTTGCGCAATATGAAGGGTATCACCTTCCAGTATTTCTTCGGCACCGAGCGTGCCATCAAAATCCTGAAACGACTATGAACGAGAAAGAACAGATGAAACTCGATATGGTGAAGCACCTTGCCCTGCGTCTTGTTGCCGACCAGCCCGAACTCACGATAGAGCAGGCACTTACCGCCGTTATCAACAGCGAAACCTACCAGCGCCTGCAGCGCGATGCCACAGGTTTCTATTATCAAAGCCCCGGCTATGTGTACAGTTTCCTCGACAATGAACTAAAAAAGGCTAGAGTGGCTTAACCACCACACTAACCACCCACCGGATTAACGACAGAACAACAAGCCGCATAAAGAGAGAGTTCAAAACACTTATTTAATCATGTACATATACGATCAGATACGGGAAGATACCCTGTATATCATGCTATATACCGTCGTGACAACAATGACCACGACAACCAAGAAGATGCTTGGAGTCGTGGCCACCGCAGCATCTGGGACGAGTAAAAATAAATAAATAATGATATCGGGGGCAATGCGCAAGGGTGCGTATCGTCCCCGATATTTGCTATACCAGGGGTAAGCGAAAAAATTCCGGCGTTTCCTGCGTTTCCGACAGCGGGTGCTGATAATCAAGGAGTTACGAAAATAATTCCGACACAATTCCGACACAAATCTAACAGAGAAGCCTCCTCCTAGCCTCCCCCAAAGGGAGAGGAAACCTCCTTGGCTTCTTGGCTCCTTGACTTCCTGACTCCTTTCATGTGGAAAACCAGGCGTTTTCCACATGAACTATGGTACCTTTTACCCTCTAAGGGCAAAGCTTTTATACGCTAAGGGCAGACATCTTCCGATGGAATATGCCTGCCCTTCCGCCGGAAAAGGTCTGGGTTTAGCCCGGAAAAGCTTTCCCTTTAGCCTGGAAGAGGACTGCTATTAGCGTAGAAGAGGACTGGGTTTAGGGTGGAAGGGGACTGCTATTAGGAAGGAAAAGGAAATGAAAAGGACACAAAAAAGCCCCGTTTCATCGTAGGAGATTGATGAAACGGGACCATGAAGGGATGACGGAAAGAAGGTTTCTTCCGGGGATGAAAAGGCTACTTGTTGCTGATTACCTGTCGGCGGCAGCGCAAGGGGCGGTAGGAGAGGTGCAGCCAACGGGCGCTGGTGGCGCGGTCGTACTCGATGATGGCCTGGTCGAAACAGATGCCTTCGTTGAGAAGGAAGTCCGCCATGCGCTGCCCTTCTTCGCGCGAAGAGATATGGATGTCGGCCGCTTCGCCGTAGAGGTGTTGGGAGTGGACGGCTCCTTTCACTGCCTTGTTCAGTTGCTCACAGCGGTAGCCGCTGGTGATGCGGATGACACCGAAGTGGCGGCGGAGCGGTTCGAGCACGTTCTCGCAGAGTGCTTGCAGGAGGGCAACGGCCTCCCTCGGCGGGGTGTTGTCGATGCCGCGGGTGATGGCCGTGCCTGACCTGACAAATTCATGGAGCTGGAAGTGCTCCGACAACTGCATGCTGAGATCCAGTTGCTGAGGGTTGTGTTGTGTTTTCATGGAATAAATTATTAATAATGTGTTTAATGGATAAAGATCTGAAGGAGGTTTTCTTCCTGCCGGTGGCTGAGCATCCACGCATAGCGTTCGACGAACCGGCGCTGGCGGATGCCCTTGCGCAGCAGGCTCTTGCTGACCATTGACCGCGGGTTGTGCGGAACGGGGATGTGGAGGTTGGCACAGATGCGCCTGACCATCCATAGGAAGGTGGCGGGACGCCCCAGCTCGTCATAGACGTTTCCCTGCAGATAGACGGCATGGATCATCTCCATCAGGTCGAGCTTGGTGAGTTGCCAGTGCCTGTTCTCTTCCGGTTTCATGTTCAGGAGGCTTTCAATGTCGCAGCGCATGCGTCTGCTCACCTCCTCGTGGGTGAATTGTTCTTTCATGATGATAGTTGTTTTAAAAAGGTTATAAAATGATGGGTTGTCGCGAGTGTCCTTGACTTTCGACGGTGCAAAGTTACAACATGGAATGGAAATGTCACTTCCATTTCGGGAATCGCGTATTAAAAAATCATGAAAAATGTGAAAACGATATTTTGCCGTTTATGTTTTTTTTGTTACCTTTGCCGCCCAAATCATATTATTATATAATGAGAAAGAATTTTGTTGAGGAACTCCGCTGGCGCGGAATGCTGGCACAGATGATGCCGGGAACAGAAGAACTCTTACAGAAAGAGATGGTTACGGCCTACCTGGGAACAGACCCCACGGCAGACTCACTGCATATCGGTCACCTGTGTGGTATCATGATGCTGCGTCACCTGCAGCGTTGCGGCCACAGGCCCATCATTTTGGTGGGCGGTGCCACGGGCATGATCGGCGACCCCTCGGGAAAGAGCCAGGAGCGTAACCTGCTCAACGACGAGACCCTACGCCACAATCAGGAGTGCATCAAGGCACAGGTGGCGAAGTTCCTGGACTTCGAGAGCAAGGACGAGAACGCTGCCCTGATGGTGAATAACTACGACTGGATGAAGAACTTCACCTTCCTGGACTTCGCCCGCGAGGTGGGCAAGCATATCACCGTGAACTACATGATGGCAAAGGAGAGTGTGCAACAGCGCCTGAATGGTACTGCCCGCGACGGCCTGTCGTTCACGGAGTTCACCTACCAGCTATTGCAGGGCTACGACTTCCTGTACCTCTACCAGCACTATGGCGTAAAGCTCCAGCTCGGCGGTAACGACCAGTGGGGCAACATGACCACTGGCACGGAACTGATCCGCCGCACGCTGGGCAACGAGGTGGAGACCTTCGCCCTGACCTGTCCGCTCATCACCAAGAGCGACGGCAAGAAGTTCGGCAAGACCGAGAGCGGCAACATCTGGCTCGACCGCAACCGCACCACGCCTTATAAGTTCTACCAGTTCTGGCTGAACGTGAGCGACGACGACGCGGAACGCTATATCAAGATCTTCACCTCGCTGGAGAAGGAGGTCATCGATGCCCTCGTGGAGGAGCATAAGCAGGATCCCGGTCGCCGCGTGCTGCAGCGCCGCCTGGCAGAGGAGGTGACGGTGATGGTTCACTCCCGCGAAGACCTGGAGCAGGCCATTGAAGCTTCCAACATCCTCTTCGGCAAGTCAACGAAGGAGGCCCTCGAGAACCTTGACGAGCAGACGTTCCTCGACGTGTTCGACGGTGTGCCGCAGTATGAGATTGGCAAGGATCAGCTGGGACAGCCCGCCATCGAGCTGCTCACCACGGCAGCCCCCGTGTTCCCCTCGAAGGGTGAGATGCGCAAGATGGTACAGGGCGGCGGCGTCTCTCTGAATAAGGAGAAGCTCACCGACCAGAACCGTCTGATCACGGCAGAGGACCTCATCGACGGGAAATATCTTCTCGCCCAGAAGGGAAAGAAGAACTACTTCCTGCTGGTAGTGAAATAAAGACCCCCTCCTGACCTCCCCGAGGAAAGGGAAGAAGGATGAAGAATGAAAAAAATCCTTGATTTTTGCATTCTTTCAATTTTATTTCGTACCTTTGCAGCTGCGAAAGCATGATTGGGCTATGGTGTAATGGTAACACTACAGGTTTTGGTTCTGTCATTATGGGTTCGAGTCCCGTTGGCCCAACGACTATTTCATTTCATAACAATAGTTTTTTAGTTTCTACGAAGTGCGTTCATGTGAATGAATGCACTTTTTTCTTGGAAAAAGCGAGATATTCGAAAATTATTTCGTAACTTTGCTCACAGAATCCTCGAAAGCGAAACATAAATACATATCATTCGACTTTCGGAAGTTCAAGGAGTTCAAGGAGTTCAAGGAGTTCAAGACAATACTCTCCTCGCTTCCTGCAACTTGCAACCAAGGAAATGAAAGGACAAAACATTCGTCTTGTACTCCCTGTACTCCCTGTCTACTTGTCTCCCTGTGAGTTGAGCGAGAGCGAAACTTAAATAATATATCACTTAAAACTTAAAATGAAATGAAGAATCCTTTTTCATTAGAAGGTAAGAACGCCTGGATTACCGGTGCATCTTACGGAATCGGTTTCAACATCGCCAAGGCTTTCGTGGCCGCCGGCGCAAAGACCATTATCTTCAACGACATCAACGAGGCTGCCCTTGAGCGCGGTCTGGCCAACTACAAGGAGGCCGGCATCGAGAACGTGAAGGGCTACGTCTGCGACGTGACCAACGAGAATGCCGTGAAGGAACTCGTGGACACGATCCATGCCGAGGTGGGACAGATTGACATCCTGGTGAACAATGCCGGCATCATCAAGCGCATTCCCATGCACGAGATGAAGCGCGCCGAGTTCCAGCAGGTCATCGACATCGACCTCGTAGGTCCGTTCATCTGCTCCAGTGCCGTCATCCCCGAGATGATGGAGCGCAAGGAAGGAAAGATCATCAACATCTGCTCCATGATGTCGGAGCTGGGCCGCGAGACCGTCAGTGCCTATGCTGCTGCCAAGGGCGGACTGAAGATGCTCACCCGCAACATCTGCTCAGAGTACGGAGAGTACAACATCCAGTGTAACGGTATCGGCCCGGGCTACATTGCTACGCCCCAGACCGCTCCCCTGCGCGAGCGTCAGCCGGATGGTAGCCGTCACCCCTTCGACTCATTCATCTGCGCAAAGACACCGGCCGGCCGCTGGCTGAACCCGGAAGAGCTCGGCGGCCCCGCCGTATTCCTGGCTTCCCACGCTTCCGACGCCGTAAACGGACATGTGCTCTATGTGGACGGAGGTATCCTGGCCTACATCGGCAAGCAGCCGAAATAATTAGAAGGAGTTAAAAGAATTCAAGAAAAAAAGCGACTCATTTGAGCCGCTTTTTTCTTTTGAGAAAATTTTTACAAAATTACTTTACTGCATCAGCGAGTTCTGCACCAGCCTTGAACTTGGCAACCTTCTTGGCAGCGATAGTAATCTTCTGCTTTGTAGCGGGGTTCACACCCTGACGAGCGGGCTGCTTCTTAACGGCGAATGTGCCGAAGCCAACCAGCTGAACCTTATCACCAGCTTTGAGGGCACCCTTGATAGCGTCAACAGTAGCGTCCAATGCTTTCTTTGCATCAACTTTGCTCAGGCCAGCGCCTTTAGCAATCTTCTCAATTAATTCTGACTTGTTCATGATTAAGTTTAATTAAAAAGTGAAATAATTATTGGGCTAATTCCAAATTTGCTGACAAATATAAGACAATCCTTTCATAAAACAAACAAAAAAAGAAAAAAAATGATGTTTTTTCAGAATTTTTTTTGTAACAGGCCCTTTTTTGTGCCTATTGACAGATATTTTTCGTATTTTTGCAACCGCATTTGACAAAAAAGGAAAAAAGAGAAATGTTGAGAATAACACCTGTTACAAAGCATCTGCTCATCGTGAACGTGCTGGCATTCATCGCCTGCATTGCCGCCGGATCGTCACCCTACGGAGGCTACCTGCTGAACGACCTGCTCGGACTTCACTTCTTCAAGGCGGCAGACTTCCGGCTCTACCAGCTCTTCACCTATATGTTCATGCATGCCAGTTTCGAACACTTGTTCTTCAACATGTTCGCGCTGTGGATGTTCGGAACGGTTGTGGAAAGAGTATGGGGACCGAAGAAATTCATTTTTTATTACATTTCCTGTGGTGTGGGAGCCGGTCTGATACAGGAACTCGCACAGTATATCGCCATCTACATGCAGCTCGCTGACAGCGGCATCACCTTCTCCATGGTCAACCCCGCACAGTTCAATGGGCTTACCACCGTGGGAGCATCGGGTGCCATCTATGCCATCCTGCTGGCCTTCGGCATGATCTTCCCGGAACAGCGCATCTTCATCTTCCCGCTGCCCATCCCCATCAAGGCGAAATGGCTGGTCATGGGCTATGCCGTCATCGAACTCTTCTCCGCCATGGCGACGACCGGTGACAACGTGGCTCACCTTGCCCACCTCGGCGGCATGCTCTTCGGCTTCTTCATGATACGCTACTGGCAGAAGCATCCCACCGACGGCTACGGACGAAGCAGTGGGGAACAGTTCTTCGACAACCTGCGACAGGGTTGGGAGCAGCGGAGGAACGCACGCCGGCAGGAGGAGAAACAGGACGAGATAGACCGCATCCTCGACAAGATACGCAAGAGCGGCTACGACAGCCTGACAGACGCGGAGAAGCGTAAGCTCTTTGAACAGGGTAACAGGAAATGAGGGTAGCAAGGAAACAATGATCAAAAAGCTGAAAAAGACCGTCCTGCAGATGATTGCGGGAGCCAATATCGCCACGATATTGCTGATGCTCCTGAGCGGATTCTCCGACCGTATAGACCCGCAGGACTATATGTATGCCGGTGTGGCGGGTCTCTTCTTCCCTTTCCTCCTGGTTGCCAATGTCGTGTTCCTTGCCTTCTGGATCATCGTGAAAACCCGCTGGGCATGGATTCCTCTTGGCGGTCTCATCGCCGGTTTCCTGCCCGTTCGCAACTATCTCCCCATCAACGGGTCTGCCAGTCATGACGAGGCGACGCTGAAGGTGGTGTCCTACAACGTGTGGGCTTTCCAGGCATGGGAAGACAAGACGGCGCCGAACCCCATCTACGAGTACCTCGCCAAAGAGGATGCCGACATCGTCTGCCTGCAGGAAATGCCTCATGGGAAAAACGGTTCGCAGCAAATTCTCAGTGCTACAGGTGGCAAATACCAGTATTGCGACACCATCAACAAGCAGGGAAAATGTGAGGTCCTGTGCGTGTTGAGCAAATATCCCATCCTGAAGAAGGAGCACGTCGGCGAGAACACGGAGAACGAGCATAGCGCGGCTTTCCGGCTGTTGGTGGGCGAAGACACCATCGTTGTCGTCAATACCCATCTGGCAACCTCCAAACTCTCTGTGGATGAGCGCAACAAGTTCAGGGTGATGATTGACGGCAAGATGGAGCGCGACAGTGCCAAGGCAGAGTCGAAGGCGGTCGTCCAGAAGCTTGCCCTCGCCTCTGTCAACAGGGCTCCGCAAGTGAAAGACCTTGCACGGTATATCGAAGAACAGCACCTTCCCGTGATTCTCTGTGGCGATTTCAACGACTCTCCCGTCTCCTATGCCCACCACCGGATAGGTCAGCTGTTGGAAGACTGTTTCGTCAGCAGCGGTAATGGACCCGGTTTCACCTACCACCATCATGGCATGAGGGTGCGCATCGACCACATCTTCTGCTCCGATATCTGGGAACCGCAAGGCTGTTATGCTGACAACAAAATCAGCGCTTCTGACCATTATCCGGTCATCACATGGCTAAAAAAACGGTCAAAACCTTAAAAATAAGCAAATATCTTCCCATAAATTTTCCGCTCTGCCAAAAAATGCGTACCTTTGTGCCTTGTTTGGCAAAACTTGTCTTCGACAATAGCTGAGCGTTAACAAGAAAACTCGAAATCAAAAATTAAATAAACAAAAATGCAAAACAAAGGAATTGTAATTGTAACCGCCGTCTTACTGACGCTTGCAAGTATCTTCTATTTGTCGTTCTCCGCTGCCACTAACTACTATGACAGCCAGGCCGCAAAGCTGGAAGATCCCATTGCCCAACAGGAGTATAAGGATTCTGTAAAGTATCTTGGCATCTACTCCTATCAGAGATGTCTGGAGACTCAGATCGGTCTGGGACTTGATCTGAAGGGCGGTATGAACGTCATTCTCGAAATCAGCGTGCCCGACGTTGTCGATATGCTTGCCGACCACAAGAAAGACGCTGCCTACGTCAAGTCAATGAACGAGGCAAAGAAAGAAGAAGAGACAAGTCAGGACGACTTCATCTCACTGTTTGTTAACGCTTACCACAAGAATGCACAGGGCCATCGCCTGGCAGAGATCTTCGCTACCCAGCAGCTGCAGGGTAAGGTGTCTCCGCAGAGCACCGACGAAGAGGTGGAGAAGGCACTGCGTGCAGAGGTACAGGCTGCCATCGACAACTCTTTCAACGTTGTCCGCACCCGTATCGACAAGTTCGGTGTCGTTCAGCCCAACATCCAGAAGCTTGAAGGCCAGCAGGGCCGTATCATGGTGGAGATGCCGGGTATCCGCGAGCCGGAGCGTATGCGTAAGCTCCTGCAGGGAAGTGCCAACCTGGAGTTCTGGGAGACCTTCAATGCAGAGGAAATCATTCCTGCACTCGTACAGCTCGACAGCCGTCTGGCCAACGAGGGTACGGAGCAGGCTGCAGAGGCTCCTGCCGACAGCACCCAGGCTGATGTAGCACAGGCTGAAGAGAAGGAACCCGCACAGGCTGAGGCCAAGTTCAAGATTCAGAAAGACAACAAGGAAAAGGTGGGCAAGAGCACCGAGGCTGAGATTGCCGCTGCCAAGAAGCAGCATCCGCTGCTCGCCATGCTCCAGACCACCGGTCAGGGTTCTCTCGCCCTCGTAGGCTATGCCCACGTTCGCGATACAGCCGAGATCAACAAGATTATCTACTCCGACCTGGGCCGTCAGATTATACCTTCCGACTGCAAGCTGCTGTGGAGTGCCAAGGCCTCAGACCATCTGACAGCCAAGAATATCTATGAGCTCTATGCGCTGAAGGTGACCACTACCAACGGACGTGCTCCGCTGGAGGGTGACGTGGTGGTGGATGCCAAGGACGAGTTCGACCACGTTACAGGTGCTCCTCAGGTGACCATGTCTATGAATACCGACGGTGCCCGCCGCTGGGCTGCCATGACCAAGGCCAACATCGGCCGCGCTGTGGCTATCA
>Ga0247611_10000576_pt1 | contig 74082 bp, 59 predicted proteins | sample 177DNAGHGhighgp2_FD_192422 | JGI IMG/M metagenome (GOLD analysis project Ga0247611, IMG submission 192422) | Sheep rumen microbial communities from Palmerston North, Manawatu-Wanganui, New Zealand - 1770 DNA GHGhigh gp2 | ecosystem: Host-associated > Mammals > Digestive system > Stomach > Rumen...
CTTTATTCTCTTCATCCATAACCATTTCTGTACATCCAGAAACACAACATTTACCCATACCACGAGCAACTACAGCAGCGTGAGAAGTTCTACCTCCACGTCCTGTTAAAATACCTTGAGAAGCTTTCATTCCAACGATATCTTCTGGAGAAGTTTCAAGTCTAACTAAGATAACTTTCTCTTTTCTAGCAGCCCATGCTTCAGCATCTTCAGCTGAGAATACAACCTTACCACAAGCAGCACCAGGAGAAGCTCCTAAAGCTTTACCGATAGGTTGAGCAGCTTTCAATGCAACTGGATCGAATGTAGGGTGAAGTAATGTATCAAGATTACGAGGATCTATCATAGCAACAGCCTCTTTTTCTGTTCTCATTCCTTCATCAACTAAGTCACAAGCAATCTTAATAGAAGCTTGTGCAGTTCTCTTTCCATTACGAGTTTGAAGCATATATAATTTACCATGTTCAACAGTAAATTCCATATCTTGCATATCTCTATAATGCTTTTCAAGAGTAGCACATACGTCTACGAATTGTTTGAATGCTTCAGGGAATTTTTGTTCCATTTCTGTAATATGCATAGGAGTACGAACTCATGCTACTACATCTTCTCATTGAGCATTTGTTAAGAATTCTCCGAAAAGTCCTTTAGCTCATGTAGCAGGATCTCTTGTGAAAGCAACTCCTGTTCCACAATCATCTCCCATATTTCCGAATGCCATAGATTGAACATTTACAGCAGTTCCCCATGAGTAAGGGATATCATTATCTCTTCTATAAACGTTAGCTCTAGGATTATCCCAAGATCTGAATACAGCTTTAATAGCTCCCCATAATTGATCAATAGGATCAGAAGGGAAATCTGCACCAATCTTTTCTTTATATTCAGCCTTAAATTGACTAGCTAACTCTTTCAAATCATCAGCAGTAAGTTCAACATCAAGTTTTACTCACTTCTCTTCCTTCATTTTATCGATAAGTTGTTCAAAATATTTCTTACCAACTTCCATTACTACATCAGAATACATTTGAATAAATCTTCTGTAGCAATCCCAAGCCCAACGAGGGTTTCATGATTTAGTTGCTAATACTTCAACAACATCTTCATTTAATCATAAATTCAAGATAGTATCCATCATTCCTGGCATAGATGCTCTAGCACCAGAACGAACAGAAACAAGGAGAGGATTTTCTTTATCTCCAAATTTTTTACCAGTGATTTCTTCAAGCTTAGCTATATATTGTGTAACTTCAGCTTTAATGTCATCATTGATTTCTCTACCATCTTCATAGTACTGAGTACAAGCTTCTGTAGTAATAGTAAATCCTTGAGGAACAGGCAAACCAATGTTTGTCATCTCTGCAAGATTAGCTCATTTACCACCAAGAAGTTCTCTCATGTTTGCGTTTCCTTCACTGAAAAGGTAAACGTACTTTTTGGTTTCTGACATTATCTTCTCACATATAAAATAAAAACAGATTAAGTATAGGATTCCCTTCCTCCTTTTCAAGAAATTTTTTTAAGAGAAGAAATTAAAAAAAGATTAGCTCAATTAAATAAGCTAATCTTTTTTATATATAATAGTTAATAATTAACTATTTTGTTTCTTCAGTTGCTTTTTCAGCTGGAGCAGCTTCTTCAGCAGCTGGAGTTTCTTCAGCAGCTGGTGTTTCAGCATTAGCTTCATCAGCAATAGCTTCTTGAATAGCTGTTACTCCTTCATTATCTTGAGATCTGTATAACATCAAGATTACCCATCCTCTTAACTCTTGCATATCAGGATCATCAACAGATAGGATCTCTAACTCTTTCAAGTTAGCCATATGCTTAGCATAATATTCTGTTCCATCTTGATTGAATTTGTTTCCGAACAATACTCTTGAGAATACTGTAACAAATTCACCTCTTGAAACTTCTTTATTAGGATTGAAGTTCTTTAAAGGAGTTCCATCAGCATTAATTCACATAATTTGTAATTGATATGCTAATTTAATATATCCTTCAAGATCTCCTAATGATGAATCAACATCATCATAACTAACATCGTCTTTTACAATTAAATCTCTTCAAAGAACTTTAACTGCATATACAGACATCATTTTAGCTAATTGAGCTCTTGTAATAGGAGAAGCTAAGTTAGCAGCATCAGCATCAAGGATAGTTGTAATTCCTTTTTGAGCAGCCCATCTATAAGCATCAATCATTTCATCTCCATATGTTTCTTGAGCTTCTTCTGAAACTGTTACTTCAACTGGAGTTTCTTCTTGTTTTACTTCATTATTGTCTCCTGTTGTAGTAGTTGATTCAGCTTCACATTTAGAAGTAGTAGCATTCCAAGTATAATCTTTATTACATTGGAAAGTACATACATCACCAGTATTTGTACTATAAGTATAGTTTGTATCTTTCTTAGGTTTTGTAGTGTTATTAGCTGTAGCATTAGCTGGTAATGTACTCTTATTACATTTGTGAGAAGAACTTGATCCTCCACCACCTCCTCAAGATGTAGAAGAAGGTGTATCTTTACTTACATCAACAGTATAATTACAATCTAAACCTTTAAATCCTACTGTAAAAGAACCTGACTGATTATTAAGAATTGTTTTTAAATTTGGATCTGATGCCAATGCTGATGCTATTTCACTTCTTTCTGTTAATGCTGTAAAGTGTGCATCTCCAATAGTTATAGACAAATTTCATAAAGCAGTTACTTTTTCATTTTCTAATGCAGCATCCAAAATTTCTCATACCTTAGATTGATTAACTGTTGTTCATGCTTTTATTTGGATTGTTGCTTTATGTGCAGTAGTATCAACTGTTGTTGTTCCTAATTCCTTTGCATCTATAATTGTTTGAACAGCATTCACTGCTGTTTCAACATCAGCACATGAAACAACCTTACTTACATCAACAGTATAATTACAATCTAAACCTTCAAATCCTACTGTAAAAGAACCTGACTGATTATTAAGAATTGTTTTTAAATTTGGATCTGATGCCAATGCTGATGCTATTTCACTTCTTTCTGTTAATGCTGTAAAGTGTGCATCTCCAATAGTTATAGACAAATTTCATAAAGCAGTTACTTTTTCATTTTCTAATGCAGCATCCAAAATTTCTCATACCTTAGATTGATTAACTGTTGTTCATGCTTTTATTTGGATTGTTGCTTTATGTGCAGTAGTATCAACTGTTGTTGTTCCTAATTCCTTTGCATTTATAATTGTTTGAACAGCATTCACTGCTGTTTCAACATCAGCACATGTTGGAGTTTTTTCTGCAGCATATGCTTCATTACTTCCGAATATTCCAGCAGAAGGAATAAGCATTTGAGCAGCTAACACTAATCATGCTAGAACAGCCAATGATTTTTTATAAAACTTTTTCATTCTCTTTTAATATATTAAATAAAAACAAAAAAAGTTGTTACGAATGTCTATCTCCATAAACGATTCAATAACTAATTACTTATCCTGTATTTATACAAATGCTTTCAAAGTAATATTGAATTCATATTAGACTTTTAAATATCAAAATCAAGGTATTTAACATAATTTATAAACTTTTATTTAAACAAATTCATTAAAAGTTTTAATTTTTAATAAAAAAACGATAAATTCAGCACTAAAGCTAAGGATTTATCGTTTCATTATATATAAAATTTTAAACAACTAATTATTAAACAAATTACTCCTTATTTTTTTCTATTTGTTCAATAATTGATAATGCTTCATTTTTTACTGTATTAGCTCATGTACCTACATTTGTATCACTAACAACTTTCTCATTAGAAACTTTAGTAGTTATAGTACTATCATTTGTTTTAACATTAGAAGTATTTGTAGTATTTGTAGTTGTTTTACTATTACTATTACTATTATTTTTATTCTTTTCTATCTGTTCAATAATTAATAAAGCTTCATTTTTTACTTCATTACCATTTCAATTATTTCAATTATTATTCTTTTCTTCTTTTACTTCTCAAATATTCTCTTCTTTTCTATTAATCTCTTCTTTATTTGCTCATGTTATTTTTAGATTAATAGCTTTTCATCCTTTTAATTGATGTGCCCTATATAACATTACAAACATCCAACTTCTTACTTCACCTAAATCTGAATCTAACACAGAAAGAATTCAAGAAGTATATAATTTATTAATAGTAAATGTTCATTTCTCTGCTACTTTTCCTGTACCAACTTCATCAAATAATAATCTATAAAATACCGTAGCAAATTCTTCTCTTGTTATTTGATCTGTTGGTCTAAAATTACGAGTAGGAGTTCAATCAGGACGAACTCACATCAATCATAATTTTCATATTAAACTAATGTAGTTATAACGATCACCTAAACTTTCATCAACATCTCAATAAACAAAATCTCAAGTGAAAATAGGTTGTTTACCTAAAATATCTTGAGCAAAGATAACAACCATTTTAGCAAATGCTCATCTTGTTAATACATCATCAAACCTTGCATCCATAATAGAATCACTACTTGTAATTCAATTACTACAAGCCCATAAAAATGCTTCATTCTCTTCTTTAGAATACTTTGATCCTTTTAATGAACAATGAGCATTATTATTTTCAGCTGCTACTTCTCAAACATTTTGCTGTTTATGAAAAGAATCTACAAGTGGTTTTGGTGTCTCAATTTCTGAAATACCATCAACAACTTTTAATGATCTATATAACATTACTAAAGCTTCACCATTACTTACTACACTATATGGATTTTCCATATCTTTAATAATTCCTAATGAGAATAATTTATTAAAATGTCCTAGGAAATATTCTGATGAATTATTATCATATTTACTACCAAATAACATTCTAGAGAATACGGTAGCAAATTCTCATTTCGTTACTCCATCATTTGGCCTAAACCACATTGTTTGTACTGAACCATTTTTAACTCCCATAATATGAAGTTGATAAACATCATTAATGTAGTTAACTAATTCTCCTAGTTCAGAATCAACATCAGGATAATGAGGAATTTCACTAGTTACTTTTTTCTTTCACAATAAATCTTGAGCATAAATAGATAAATATTTAGCTAATACTCATCTTGTTAAAGCTTCTTCCCAATCAACATCCATAATATTTTTCTCTGAGATTAATCAGTTCTGACAAGCCCAAAGATATGCATTATTTTCTTCCTTTGAATAATAAGATCCTTCAATAGAACAATCATATTTTGGCAATACTTCAGTAGTTACTGTTTCAACTATATTTCATGTTGAAACCACTGATCAAGTAGTAGTTGTTCAAGTATTAGTATCAGTCGTGGTTGTTGAATCACTACTACTAGAAGACTTCTCAGACTTAACAGTCTCCCATTTAGCATATAAAGTAATATCTCCTGTTATATAACTAGAAAAATCAAACCATTGAGTATATGCAGAATCAGAATACCATCAAATAAATTTACGTCAACTTCTTGTAGGATCTGCTGGTTGAGAAACTAATTCTCATGAAAAGATTACTTGCTCCTTAACAGTACTTCATTTCTTAGAATTAAAAGTAATTTTATACAAAGGTACTTCCATTCTAACTTCTACTGAATATGATCCTGGATAATAAGGACTACATTTTTCATCTCAAGCTAGAAAAGATAATGGAAGATAAACCCTATCTCACATCGTAGTAAATCAGCTGAAGCTTTGTATTAATTTAGCCATAATAAGATTGTAATTCTCTTGAAGCAAATCAATCTTCTCTCAACCAAATACAAAAGCCTTTACTTCTAATCATGACAATTCTTCAAAAAATGCAGAAGAATTATTTAAGAAAGAAGTAGCAACAACAGTTCCACTTGAAAGAGATACCTTCATATCTCAAGAAAAAGAATTAAATAATGACTGAGATCATGAAAACAAAGCATCCATAGCTATTGTTAAATCAGTTCATGAAAACTTACAAGCAGGCAATCTACAAGCTCAATCACTATTTAACACATATCATGTTTTACATTTATACACACAATTACTTCATTTTGTTGTCCAAGTAGTATTTGTTTCAGGAGCCCATTTCTCTCAATCCCATGTTTGAGTAAACATTCCTGTTACAACTTCCGCATTTTCCATAGTAAATGGAGTTGTACATGCAACACGTTGAGTACTTGCTTTACATCTTCAATTCCGCAAAAGAGTATAATTTTCTTTACATTTATAAGTACAAAAATCTCATGTTGTAGCCCAATTTACTGAAGTCTCTTCTGGGAACCATGAACCTCAGCTTAAAACCTGTTCAAAAAATCCTGTTACTGCTTCAGTATATTTTGGTAATGCTCAAGTATCACAATAGATTATCTTTTTAACTTGAACACAATTTCAATTTTCATCTTTTTCATAATTTTCTTCACACCCAGTAGAACTTACAGCAGGAGCACCTAAAAGCATTTTTGGTGCTGCCATTTTTAACATAACTTTTTCACTTTTTTCTACTGAGATAGTCTCATCTATGACACCTCAACTTAGATCTCACACTTCTTCTTTTATATCTTCTTTTATATCTTCTTTTATATCTTCTTTTACTTCTTCATTATTATTTATTACTTCTTCTCAAATTTGAGGAATATCATCTTTTACCTCCTCATTATTACCATTTTTTCCCTCTTCCTTATTATCTTCTTGAGGTTCCTGTTTTTCTTCTCATCAATTGTCAATTTCTTCTCATTCTCATGTTCATTCCTGATTTACTTCATTATTCTCTTCATCTTCTCATCAAACCTCTTCATCAGATTTATTTGATCCATTATCTTCTTCATTATTTTCTATATCTTCAAAAGAAGCTCCATCATTAGAAGCTTCTCAAGAAGATTCCTGTTCTGCTGGAGTTTCATCTTCAGCAAAAACAAAAACCATAGGTTGAAATATTGTAAAAGAAAAGACAAATAAGGAAATTATTGATAGTATTTTTTTCATGTTTATTTTTTAATTACTAGATAGAAGCATATAACATTTTCATAATCTCTCATCTTGATAAGTTGTTATTTCATTCTGACTTACTAATAACACCTTTATTAACTAATGAATCAATTGCCCAATCAGCATCTGTTCAATAAATAAGTCTTGAAAGAATATGTGAGAACTCAGTTAATGTTACATTATCCATAGGTCTAAAGTTCTTTGTAGGGAATCCGTTAGGACGAACTCACATTAATCCAAGTTGATATACTTGTTGAATATATTCATAAGAATCTCCTAATTCATACTGATTAACATCCTTATAAAGAATATAAACATCTTCATCTGTTACCTTTCACATGAAATCTCTTGCATATATTCATAACATCTTTGCTAATGCAGCTCTTGTTACTGGTTGGTTCAACCTTGCTTCTGAAATACGAGTGCTTGATGTTAATCCATTTTCACAAGCCCATACATATCACTTCTGAATATCAGAAGAGTAAACATTAGAATCAATACTACATTTAGAATCTACAACATTTTCTACTCAATTTCTTTCAATAGCATTTTTCAAGTTAATAGCTTCATTTGTAGATTCTTTTACTTCAATTACTTTATCTCCAGTAGTAACTTCAATAGCCTTACTTCCTGTTGTATTCTCAACCTTACTTCCAGTTGTGTTGTTTACAGAAGTATCTTTATTATCTGTTGTAGTTGTAGTCTTTGTAGTAGAACTTGAAGAAGATCTTCTTCCTCCTCCTCATGAATATGATCTAGATTGCGCTGGTTCTTCAGTTGTTTTTGCTTTACAAGTTCCATCTGATTGTAAATCATAATTATCTTTACATTTATATGTACATTCTGATCCTGAAGTACTCCAATCTTTTGCTGCTGGAGTCCAATTTGTTCAGTCCCATGTTTGTGTAAATGTTCAATTTACAACATCAGCATTTGCTGTTAACTTTGATGTATCACAATTAGCTTTTTGAGTCTTCTTTTCTTCTCAACTCTTTACACAACTACCATCTGATTGTAAATCAAATCCATCCTTACATTTATATGTACATTCATTTCCTGAAGTACTCCAATCTTTTGTTGCTGGAGTCCATTTTGTTCAATCCCATGTCTGTGTAAATGTTCAAACTACTACATCAGCATTTGCTGTTAGTTTTGATTCATCACATTTTACTGTTTGAGTCTTTTTATCATCACTACTCTTAGCACATGTTCAATCAGCTAATAAATCAAATCAATCTTTACATTTATATATACATTCTGATCCTGAAGTACTCCAATCTTTTGTTGCTGGAGTCCAATTACTTCAATCCCAAGTCTGTGTAAATGTTCAGATTACTGCATCAGCATTTGCTGTTAGTTTTGATTCATCACATTTTACTGTTTGAGTCTTTGGTGTATCTGGACCTTTTCAATCCTCTAAACAAGAACCATCAGATTGTAAAGTATATCCTACCTTACATTTGTATACACATTCAGTTCAATCTGTAGTCCATGGAACCATTGCAGGATTCCATTTACCTCATTCCCAAGTTTGAAGGAATCATCATATTACAACATCAGCATTAGCTGGTAAGGTATTAGCATCACATGATGCTGTTTGAATTATAATTTCAATAAATCAATTTTCTACACAAGAACCATCTGGTTGTAATTCGTATCCTGACATACATTTATATGTACATCCATCTCAGTCTGTTGACCAATCTTTTGTTGCTGGAGTCCAATTACTTCAATCCCAAGTTTGTGTAAATCCTCAATCAATTACTTCTGCATTTCCTGGTAATGTAGCCATATCACAACTTGCTTTTTGAGTTTTAGCTACACATGATCCATCTGATTGTAATTGATATCATTCTTTACATTTATAAAGACATTCACTTCCTGTTGTGCTCCATAATTTTGTTATAGGATTCCAACTATCTATAATCCAAATTTGAGTAAATGTTCCTACAATAACTTCAGCGTTCTCAGGTAATGTTGAAAGATCACAGTCTACTGTTTGTTTCTTTTCTTCTTCAATATGTTTTTCACAAGTTCCATCTGGTTGTAAATCAAATCCATCTTTACATTCATATACACATTCATCTCAATCTGTATTCCATTCAACCATATCAGGTTCCCATTTCTCTCAATTCCGTGTTTGTGTAAATATAGATTTTATAATATTTGAATGGTATGGTAGAGTTGTTATATCACAGTCCATTGTTCTTGTTTGTTTTTCTTCAATATGTTCTTCACAAGAACCGTCTGATTGTAAATCAAATCCTTCCTTACATTTGTATACACATTCATCTCAGATAGTACTCCAATTCTTTGTTTCAGGAGTCCACTTTGTTCAGTTCCATGTTTGAATAAATGTTCATTTTACTATATCAGCATTAGCTGGTAATGTTGATTCATCACAATCTACTGTTTGAGTCTTAGCTACACAAGAACCATCTGATTGTAATTCATAATTTTCTTTACACTTATATGTACATTCATCTCAATCTGTGCTCCAATTCTTAGTTACAGGAGTCCAACTTGTTCAATTCCAAGTTTGAGTAAATTTTCAATTAACAATATCTGAATTAGCTGGTAACTTTGTAACATCACAATCTACTGTCTGAGTTGTTGGTTGTTCTTCGTGTTTTTTACAAGAACCATCTGATTGTAAATCATATCCTTCTTTACACTTATATACGCATTCATCTCAATCTGTGCTCCAAGCTTTTGTTACAGGAGTCCAACTTGTTCAATTCCAAGTCTGTGTAAATGTTCATTTTACTACTTCTGCATTTGCAGGTAATTTTGATGTATCACAGTTAACTGTCTGAGTTGTTGGTTGTTCTTGGTGTTTCTTACAACTTCCATCTGATTGTAAATCAAATCCTTCTTTACATTTATATACACATTCATCTCATTCAGTGCTCCAACTCTTAGTTGCTGGAGTCCATTTTGTTCAATTCCAAGTCTGTGTAAATGTTCAAATTACAACATCAGCATTAGCTGGTAATTTTGATGTATCACAGTTAGCTGTCTGAGTTGTTGGTTGTTCTTCGTGTTTTTTACAAGAACCATCTGATTGTAAATCATATCCTTCTTTACACTTATATTTACATTCAGTTCAGTCTGTAGTCCATTCTTTTGTCTCAGGATCCCATTTAGTTCAGTTCCATGTTTGTGTAAATGTTCAAATTACTGATTCTGCATTTGCAGGTAATTTTGATGTATCACAATTTACTGTTTGAGTTTTTGCTTTACATGATCCATCTGATTGTAATTCATAGTTTTCTTTACATTTATATGTACATTCATCTCCTGAAGTACTCCAATCCTTTGATGCAGGTACCCATTTACTTCAATCCCATGTTTGTGTAAATGTTCATTTTACTGCCTCTGCATTTGCAGGCAATTTTGATGTATCACAATCTGCAGTTTGAGTTGTTACAGTTGATTTAACACAAAGATGAGTAGTTGCGTCAACTTCATATCATGCTTCACATTCACTTGGCAATGTTGTCAATGTATAATTAAAAATTCAAAGGCTATTAAGCACATCTAAGAAATTATCATTTCAATAATTATTTAATATCTTATAAGTTCTGTCGTATCTTGTCTTTCAGTTAATGAAAAAGTCCATGTAATTACTTCACATGTAATCAATCATACTACTCCAAACCCAACTACTTGCTCAAGCAATATTAGCTCTCAATCATCACATCAAATCATCTAAAGCTGCCATAAAAAGGATCTTTGTTTTAAAAGGCAACTCCATTTCATGTGTCAACAACCAATCAGCTAATGTTCAAACTCTACTATTAAAGTCCAATAACTTTTCAAAATCAGGAATTCATAGCCAAGACTCATTTTCAAATGCTTGTCTCATTGGTATTGTAATTTCATTGGTTGCAATAATCTTTGACATAATTTTCATTTCATCATCAGTTAATCAATCAGCAAAAGAAATTACTGCATTCTTAAAATTAGCAACATCCGCAGAAGTTACATTTCACATATATGCTACCATATCGTCTGTAATAGTAGTACCTCCATTCTGAATAGCACCAGGATGTGCATCCTTTATGAAATGAGTAGCAGCTCACTTAATATTAGCTTTCAATGCAGTTGGCTTACTCCCAGCATCCATAAAGATACCCTTAAAATATTCGTACCCATTACTAACGTTAGTTCATCATGCGTAAACAGATGCCCCAGGAAGCAATATGTCAGCCATTAATACAAGTACTGACAAAAAAGCGAAACAACGCTTAAAAAAAGATCCTTTTTTCATCGTTAGAAAAGACTTTAGAAATAAATATATGTTTTTACTAATTAATACCTAATAAATCTCTACACACATTTGTTTTATTTTTTTGTTATGCCTAAGATATAGTCAAATAACATGCTATTTTCAAGTCAATTTTGACAAAAATCGACAGCATATAATCAAATACTAATTGAGATAAGGGTATTTACATTTTTTAATATATTTATATAATATATATATATTTTTTTTATTCATTTGTTTAAAAAATATTCAAGAAAAAGAAAAAAAGGACGTCTCGAAAGACATCCTTTTTAAATATTTAATTTAGAAATTATCCATAAATGTATCCAACAATCTTACTATTATTTGCGTAATCAATTCTCTTTGTTACGATAAACTTTCCTGCATAGTTCATATCTTCAACAACCAATTGTCCAGTAGAAGCATCATATGATCTAACAATACCAACGTGACCAGCTGAACTTCTTAAGTTTCTATATACGACAATAGCTCAAGCTCTTGGTGTTTGTCCAACACTATATCCAGCAGCCTTAGCATTTGCATACCAATTAACTGCATTACCACCAAACGGTCTAGATTGAGTATTAGCATCAGTATACTTAAAGATATGTGGTGATTGAATAGCTGCATACCATGTACAATATCCAACAGCGAATCCATTTGATACTTTTGGATTGTAATAGTATTTACTCAATATCTTTCAACTTGTAGTTGTTCAAGTATTTCATGTATTTCAACTATCATTTCATGTAGATCATGAATTTTGTGTTGTTCCTCATTTCTTAGTAGTATTACCTGTCTTCTTTTGTGTCTTAGGTTTAATTACTTCATCCTTAGGTAGAACAGGTTGAGCCTTTTCTAATAATCAAATTTCGTATGCTTTCTTCTCAGAAACATTAACAAACAACTCTTGTCCAGGATAAAGCATCTCACTATCATCTGAAATATAGTTGAATGTCATCAAATCATCTATATTCAACCTATAGAATTCAGCGAATAACTTTAAGCTTCGTTCTTTATTAACTACGTAAACGATACCTTCTTCATTATCACTTACTACGAGTTTTTGTCATGGATATACACTATCTCATACTTTATTTAACTCTTTCAATTTATTGATAGGTACTCAAAACTCTTTAGAAATTGTTTCTAAGGTATCTCCTTCTTGAACGATATAATGAATGACTGAGAAGTCATCATCATTTACGCTGTCAGAAATATTTATATAATCAGGATTAATTCCAATAGTTGCTCCCTCACTTCATATGAAGCTTGGATTTACTGTTATTCTATTATCATCAACTGAGTTTGAGAAGGCATCCGCCTTAACAAAGAGTAACATAAATAGAATAATAGATGTTGTCGTAAATAAAAGTCTTCCTCTACTTACTTTACTGTTTCTTGTCATTAACGAATTATTCATAAATGGCGGAGGGAGTGGGATTTGAACCCACGAACCGAATAATCGGTTAACAGTTTTCAAGACTGCCGCGTTCAACCGCTCTGCCATCCCTCCACTAAACAACAAATAACCTTAAATACTGTAGGATTGAACGAATTACAGCTTATAGTATATACAATTATTCTTGATTTTCAAGAGAAAAGAAATATAAGTCACCTTTGAGTATTGACTTTAGTTTTTTTTGAAGTTTAGTATGAGATACATAGATAAAATAAAAGCATTTTACCCTCTTGAGAAGTGAAAAGACAATAAAATATTAAGAGCAGGAGGAAGTTTAATTACTGAATTTGATGACGAATTAGCAGAGTTTTCAGAAATATTAATGGATTTAATGTGGGAATACGATTGAGTAGGACTAGCAGCCCCTCAACTCTGAAGAAATATTAATATGATAGCCACTACTCAACGAAAGAAAATGCCTACCTCAAAAAATCCAGAAAAAGACTTCATATGAGAAACTTTATTAATAAATCCTAAAATTCTAGATAAATCAAAAGAAATGCAAAGATCAGAAGAAGCTTGTCTATCAATTCCTGGAGAACAAGGATTTGTTCGAAGACATAAACGAGTGATTGTTTCTTATCAAGATATCAAATGAAGAGAAAGAGAACAAAAATATGTAGGATTTAATGCATCAGTTGTTCAACACGAAATAGACCATCTTGCATGAATATTATTCACAGACAAATTAATAAAAGACTAGCATATAGCTAGTCTTTATTTTTTATTATTTTCTTCTTAATTCTCATAATTCTTCAACTCTTCACATACCTTTCTTAATACACAACTCTTACATTTCTCCATATCATCTGTACGAGCAAATTCACTAGAAGGAAGTGGTTGATTTCTAAAAGGATCTCCATTAACCAAGAATTTCTTTTGTAATTCTGTATCTGAAATAATTTTATCAACAATAGCTTCAATATTCTCTTGTTTTATAACTCATCCTAATTTATCAAGACTTGGAATATATACTTCATATCATTCAATCTCTAAATCTCATAATTCTAATGATCTATTCTTTTTAAGAATAACTTTTAATGCATACGTTTTTATTTGATCAGGAAAGTCTGTATCTTCTGGTTCTTTTCCTGTCTTCCAATCAAGAATAAGATATTTTCAATTTCAATAAGTAATTCAGAAATCAGGACTTGCCATAATAGAGATATTCCTTAATTCTGGTACATTACGAGTAAAAAGCCTCATTGCATCATAATTAGGATTCTTAGGATTCTCTATATATACAATATTATCGGAATCGATATTTTCTTTAATAACATTAATCCATTCAGATGAAATGAACTGATCTAGATTATGACAAACCTTTTCTATAGTTTCTTCTAATTTATCATCAATATTTTCTCAATAATAATGTTCACTCAATCCTCCCCATTCTCAAAAATTCAATTCTTCATATTTTTTTTCTTTTGAGGCATCAAATTCATAACGCATTTCTTCTGCCAAACCTTCTTTAATCTTTGCTATATTTTCTTCTGTATCATCATGATCTTTAACTAAGTTAAGATAATCTGATATAAGATAATGTGTTTTTTCTCAAACCCACATATCTAAGGTCTTTAATTTTTTAGTAATAATTCAAGTTTCTCGCAACTTCTGATCAATATGCTTTAAAGCAAAAGTATAATAATTTAGAAAATACTTTTTTTCACAATAATTCAAAGTATTAATCCTCGTATTAGACCAAGCTAACTTATTATTATTCTTGTGATGATGGTGAAATTGCCTCATAATAATAAAGAAGAAAATAAATTAAAATCATATTAGGATTGTTTCTCATAAAAGCAAGAGTAAATTAGTTATTTTTGCCAAAAAAGCTTGTAATCTCACACTAAATAAATAGATATTAATTAAAGTTATTCTTTTAAATAACTGTTTAATAAAAAATCAAAAAATGGAGATTTTTTCTCAACTTTTACCAAGAATTACCACTTACCTTAATTCTTTTACCGAACGATGTAACAATTTTCCGCTCCCTTTATTAAGAGGAGAAATATTTTTGGTTTTGTTGATAATTTTCTTCGTTATATTATATCGTAGGTTTAATCTATGAAAACTCTTTTTTTGATTTTGAAGAAACTTTGTCCTAACTTTTGAATTAGCTTTTGAAAAAATCTATGAATTCTTTTCAGAAATCATGTGAGGACAAAAATTCTGGGTAAAATCCTTTGTTATAGGAATGTTTTTTGTAATTCTATTTTCAAATCTTATGGGAACGTTAATAGATTGTTTAAATATGATGTTTCCATGATTAAATGATTATATTTCAGCACCAACATCTGATACTAATTTCAATATAGCAATGGCATTAATATCAGTTTCATTGATGATATATCTTCAATTTAGAAAACTATGAATAAAAGATTTTTTCTATAATTACCTACCTATTTTCTGAAAAAATTACATCACCTTTGATAGAGGAAATATGCCAAAGATTTTTTATTATCCCTTATACGGATTAGTAAAAATCTTTGATATCATTATCTCATTATTTGTGGGAATACTTGATATTATCTGAACTTGTGCAAAAGTGATATCACTATCATTTAGGTTGACTTGAAATATGATGTCTTGAACCATTCTCTTAGGAATGGTTGCAGTGGGAATGAATTGGTTAACAGACTATCTTGTCTGAATAGATTTTCCAATTCTTGTTCCAATAATAATCATTCTCCAATGATTATTGGTTGCAGTAATTCAGGCGTTTGTTTTTTCATTGCTTACAGCAATATTTATAAAAACAGCTACTGAAGAATAGTATTTTACTTTATTACATAATAATTTAAGAATGAACACACTAGGTTTTTTATGAGCAGGTCTAGCAGTAGGATTAGGATGAATTGGTGCTGGATTTTGAGAAGCACTCATTGTAGCATCAGCATTTAATGCTATACTAAGAAATCCAGATTTAAGAGGAAAATTCATGGTATACATGATATTATTTGTTGCTCTTGATGAATCTGTTGCTATCTACTGATTAATTGTAGCTTTCCAAATTGTTGGAATGGATCCTTCTGCTATGCTTAACCCACACGCACTAGTTGCTGCATGATTAGCTGTCTGATTACCAGGACTTGCTGTAGGTATCTGAGAATGATATCTCGCTAAAGTATCTGTAGAAAATATGGGTAAAAATCCAGAACTTAGTGGATTCTATATGATCTTAACAATCCTTTGAATGGCATTAGTTGAATCTGCAGCCATCTACGGATTGATTATAGCATTTCAATTACTTGGATAATTTTATTTCTTCTAGATATAATTAATGGATATCCATATTGATCTAATTATAGCATGAATTATTAACTTTCTAATACTTGTTTTCCTATTTAGAAAACTTTTGTGAGACAAAATTGTTCAACAAGTAGAAGAAAGAAAAAAGATGTTAGAAAAACTTAAAAAGGCAGATGATGAATATAAAAAGATGATAGAATTTGCCAGAAAAGAATCTGACCTTATTATCTCAAAAGCCGAAAAAAGGAAAAACGAAATTATCCACGAATGACACCTAGTTGCAGAAGAAGAAAAAAGTAAAATCCTAAAAGATGCTGAACATAAAGTAAAATTAATGCGTATTGATGCTCAACGTGAGAACGAAAAACTAGAAAATAAATTAAAAGATGAATGGGTTGCCTCAGTAAAAGAGACATCAAAACTTGTTGTTAAAAGATTACTAAAACAAAATAAAGAACTATCTGATGACTATTTTGGAGTGCTTGTTGAAGACCTAAAAGATCTTAATAAAGAGTTTTAATTTGAAAAACTGTTGATGGATAAAAGTAATATTTTACAGACATTTCTCTCAGCAAAGAATTCACATGAAATTCTCAATCTTTTAGAAGTTATTGATCTTTTATTAACAAGATATGGAAAAAAATTAACAATGCCTTACTTTCTTGAAGGACTTAAAAAAGTTGATAAAGATCTCGTTGATATTATTTATATTCTTGATGCTGTTTGAATTCTAAAAGCAAGGAAGCTCTCTTCGTTCATCCGTGAATTCAAAAAAGAATCCGCACAAGAACGATCAACTTTCACATTAAAAGCTAATGATAAAAAAGTTATCAAACCACTTGAACAATACTTAAAAAAGAAGTTTTGAAAATATTATATAAACTACGAAGAAGTTAGTTCAGACAACCTAACCGTTGATATGAAATGACATGGATACTCCTTCAAAAGATCTTTAGAAACCGATATTGATAAACTACTCTCATAAAATTTAATTCATATTAATCGTATAGAATGACTGTAATCCAAGATTTGTTAAAACAAATTGAAGAATGAATTGATAAAGCAAAACTTAATGATGATTTTCTTAAAAGATGAGAAATTCTTGAATTAAGAGATGGTGTAGCTACCGTAATTTGATTAGATTCTGTTATGTTTTCAGAAATCGTTGTTTTTGAAAATGATATTAAATGATTAGTTATGGATCTTTCTGTTGATTGAGTATGAGTTTTAGTATTATGAGACTATACAACTCTTAAACAATGAGACAGTGTTGCTGCTACTGGACGTGTATTCAGTGTTTGAGTAGGAGAAGAATATCTTTGAAGAATCCTTAACTGAGTAGGAGAACCTATCGACTGATGAAAAAAAATTACTCCTAAAAAGTTCGGACTTGTTGAAAAAGTTGCACCATGAGTTATTACCAGAAAAACAGTTAATGTCCCTCTTGAAACAGGTATTAAAGCTATTGATGCAATGGTTCCAATCTGAAGAGGACAAAGAGAACTTATCATCTGAAACAGACAAACCTGAAAAACAACAATCGCTACTGATACAATCTTAAATCAAAAAGGAAAAGATGTTTATTGTATTTATGTAGCAATTGGACAAAAAGAATCAAAAGTAAGAAGAATAGCAGAAATGCTAAGAGATAAATGAGCTATGGATTATACAATAATTATCAACGCGCCTATCTCTTCTCCTTCAGTAGTACAATATATTGCTCCATATGTTGGATGTGCTATGTGAGAATATTTCATGGAGCACGGAAAAGATGCATTAATCATATATGATGATCTTTCTAAACATGCTGTTGCATACAGAGAAGTTTCACTTCTTCTTAGAAGACCTCCTGGAAGAGAGGCTTACCCTTGAGATGTTTTTTATCTTCATTCAAAGCTTCTAGAAAGAGCTGCAAGAGTTTGAGAAGAACGAGGTGGAGGAAGTTTGACTGCATTACCTATTATCGAAACTCTTGATTCTGATATTTCTGCATATATTCCAACAAATGTTATTTCAATTACAGACTGACAAATATTTTTGGAAACTGAACTTTTCAATTCTGGATTTAAACCAGCAATTGACGTTGGATTCTCTGTATCAAGAGTATGAGGTTCCGCACAAACAAAAATCATGAAAAAAGTTGCATGAAAACTTAGACTTGAGTTGGCAGCATATCATGAATTAGCAAGTTTCTCTCAATTTGCGTCAGACCTTGATCCTTCAACAAGAAAGAAATTGGATAATGGAGAAAAACTAATGGAAATGCTAAAACAAACTAACGATTCTCCTATTCCATTTTTCAAACAAGTTGTAGTATTATATGCATGAATCAACTGATTCTTAGAAAAGGTACCAGTTCATTCAATCAAAGAATTTGAAACAAGTATCTATCAAAAGTTAGATACTTCTCATCTTAACCTAGCAAAAGAAATAGAAAGTATAAAAGAACTTACTCCAGAAATAGAAAAATGAATTAAGAAATTAATTGAAGATGTAATTAAAGAAGGAGGATACGGAACAGAAGAATAAAAATAATAAATTTTACTTTTGGAAGCTTTTTAATGAAACTAAAAATCCATACGGTTCACTGAGTAATATTCGATTGAGAAATAAAACAAGTAGAGCTCCCATCTAAAGTATGAGTTCTCTGTATACTTCCTCATCACAACCCACTTACAGCGATGATAGATCCTGGACTTGTAAAGTTCATTCCAATAGAACAAAAAAACAGTGAATTCTTATCAGATACAGAATTCCTCTTCGAAGATGAGAAAGCAACACTCTCTGTCTGAGAAGGGACAATGTATACAGATGGAGAATCGGTTATCCTGTTTGTTGCAATAGCAACAACAAATCCAAAAACAGATGAACAAACACTTAGAAATATGAAGAAAGAATTAGAAGCACAGATAAAAGAAATTAGGGCTAAATGAGATTCTGATGAAATAGAAAGAGCATATTTAACACTCCAAAAATTAACTGCAGATCTTGAACTATTAAAAATAAAAGAAAGAAATTGAGGAAAAATAAACAGAAAAAAAGGTATTTAACTATATATCCAGCCTATGGCTAACACAAAACAACTAAGAACAAGAATGAAATCAGTAAAAAACCTCCAAAAGATAATCAAAGCATTGGAGATTGTTTCTACTGTTAAGCTACAAAAATTAAGAGGAGTTATCGTAACCTATAGAGAGTTTATGAAAAGTTTTTTGGAAGTTCTAAATGTTGTAATGGATGAAATCAATATTTTTGATTTTGATAAAAATAAACGAAATCCTAATTGAAGAAGACTTCTTATTGTTGTAACAACAGATAAGTGATTATGTTGAGGGGTAAATTCAAGGATTTTCAAAAGGATGGAAAAGAATTACGCTCAAGCAAAAGATAATGTTGATATATTTGTCGTTTGAAGGAAATGACTTGAATATTTTATTAGAAACTGATGGAATGTTGTATGATCTTTAATTGTTTCTGATAAAGTTCTTCTAGCTGAAATTAACCCACTCTCTGCTTTTATAAAAAAAGCACTTGAGGAAAAAACATATTCAAAAATTAAAGTATATTTCAACTTCTTCAAATCAACAATGGATCAAGTATTAACAAGATTTAAACTCTATCCGCTCGATAGAGAAAGTTTTGAAGATTTTCTTAATAATGTATGAATTGAAGTAGAAGAGAGTAATACAACCAAAAAATTCTTAATGATTGAACCAGACACTAAAACATATAAGCACGATTTCTTACAATTACTTATAAGAACTATCATTTTCTCTGCAGTAGTTAATAACAAAACAACAGAATATGCTGCAAGAATGGTTGCTATGAAAAACGCTAAAGATAATTGTAATGACTTATTAGTTCAATTAAATCTAATGTATAATAAGACACGTCAATTGAAAATTACACAAGAAATTACAGAAATCGTGAGTGCTAAATGAGCTATTGATGCTTAAGATTTTATTCCTTATATAAAGGTCGATTATGAAACGTAGTACAAAAACAGTTACTTCCCTATGAAGAATCATTGCTATTAAATGAGTTGTCGTTGATATTCTTTTTGATCAAAATGCTCCAAAAGTATACGATGCACTAAAAGTAACTCAAAAGAATACAAATGGGAAACAGATTACTATCGAAGTACTCCAAATTCTTGAAAATGGAGTGGTAAGAGGAATTGCTATGGATTCAACAGATGGATTGAAAAGATGAGATGAGGTTGAAAATACATGAGCACCAATCAAAGTACCTGTTGGAGAAAACGTTTTATGACATATTTTCAATGTTCTTTGAGAAACTATCGACGGATGAGAAGAAGTAAAGACAAAAGAAATGTGGCCTATTCATAGAAAAGCCCCTGAATTTACAGACCTTTCTACAACAGCAGAGATATTAGAAACAGGAATTAAAGTCATAGATCTTCTTGCTCCTATTCTAAAAGGATGAAAAGTATGACTATTTTGAGGTGCTTGAGTTTGAAAAACTGTTGTTATGATGGAATTAATCCACAATATTTGACTAGAACACGACTGAGTTTCTGTTGTAGCATGAGTATGAGAAAGAACAAGAGAAGGAAACGACCTCTACAACGAGATGAAAGAATCATGAGTATTAAATAAAACGGCTATGGTTTATGGACAAATGAATGAAACTCCTGGACCTAGAGCAAGAGTTGCTCTAACTGGATTGACTATGGCTGAATATTTCAGAGATAAGGAATGAAAAGATGTATTATTGTTTATCGATAACATCTTTAGATTCACGCAAGCTTGATCAGAAGTATCAGCTCTCTTATGAAGAATTCCTTCTGCAGTATGATACCAACCAACACTAGCAAGTGAGATGGGAACATTACAAGAAAGAATTACATCAACAGATAAAGGTTCTGTAACTTCTGTACAAGCAGTATATGTGCCTGCAGATGATCTAACAGATCCTGCTCCTGCAACAACATTTACACACCTTGATTCAACAATTGTATTAAACAGAGCAATTGTAGATAAAGGTATCTATCCAGCCGTTGATCCACTTGATAGTTATTCTATAATCTTAACTCCTGAAATTGTTGGAGAAAGACATTATAAGGTTGCAAAAGAAATCCAAAGAATACTCCAAAAATATAAAGAACTACAAGATATTATTGCTATTCTATGAATGGAAGAATTAGGAGTTGAAGATAAAATTACAGTATTCAGAGCAAGAAAAATCCAGAAATTCTTATCACAATCTTTTGCTGTTGCAGAACAATTCACTTGAATGCAATGAAGTTATGTAAAACTCGAAGATACTATAGCATGATTTGAGAAAATAATCAACTGAGAGGTTGATGAAATACCAGAAGACTATTTCATGTATAAGGGTACAATATGAGAAGTTATTGAAGAATATGAAAAAGATAAAGCTGAAGAAAAGAAAAAAGAAACAAATGAGAAAAAAAGAAAAAAATAATCCTACATCTGTAGGATTTTTATTTTAAACGAATATCTGATATTTTTTGTTTATATCACAATGCCTCAAACTTAGCATTTATTCTAGAAATAATAATTTTTTTGTCTTGATAAAGTTTAATCTTTATAGAAGAATCTAAAGTTTTTACAAAAAGTGTTTGATACTTTAAATATCATGTTATTATTTCATCTTCTACATAAATATCATCCGGAGTTTTCTCTATTCAAAAATAATCTTTCAACTCATTCATTGCTATAGATCAAAGCATACGATTTCATTGAAATTTTGATGAAAAGTTTTTACGCATTAAATCTTTTAATCAATCCATTTTGAATAAGATGTATTAAAAAATACAATTATTTTCATTAACTTCCACCTCAACCAACTCTCAAGATTTATATTCTTTATCTAACAATATTTGTAAATAATTATCTGTCCATCATTTAGATTTTCAATTTTTCACCTCCTCAATCAATACATTTGCCTTTCTTCAATAATTCTCAACTATAAACACATCACGAACTTCATCCCCTATTTCAATTAATTTTCTATTTCTCTCTTTTCTAATTTCTTGAGGAACTTGGTTTGGTAACAAAGATGCAGGTATTTTCTCGGCTTTATGATGATCAGAGAATGGAAACGCATGAAGCTTTGTGATTCTATACTTTTTTAGTCAATCACATGTTATTTTAAAATCTTCATCGGTCTCACCCGCAAATCCTGTTATTATATCAGCTCATATTGAAATATATTCTTTATCATCACGATTTAAGTTTCTTATACTTTTCAAAACATAATCCAATTTCTCAGAAGAATATGCTCTATTCATCAATTTTAAAATCTTATCAGAAAAACTTTGAATAGAAAAATGGAAATGAGGACAGAATCTTTTATCTGAAACAATTTCAAAGAATTCATCATTTAAATACTGAGGATCTAGACTAGAAATTCTTATTCTTGGAACAGTCGTTTCTTTTATAATAGCATTCAATAATTCATTAAATTTACTTTCCTCTGAATGAGAAGTATTAGAACATCACCATGCAGCAAGGTTAATTCATGTAAGAACTATTTCTTTTCATCAAGCCTCTTCAATTTGATGAATTTCTTGGATGATTTCATCTAATGGACGATTCCTATGGGGTCCTCTCTTAAAAATTGTCAAACAAAAACTACAATGATTATCACATCAATTCTGAATAATCACATAATTCTTAGTCCATAATTTTTGTCCTGGCATTTTAAATGAGAATCATCAACTTTCTTCTAAAGGATCTTCTGGTAATAAAGTTATACTCTTTTCAAATGGCTTTAATTCTGGATAGTAAGAAAAAAAATCTTCTCTAGGAGTTGCTTTTCATTTAGTTATTGATCAACATCAAAGCAAAAAAACACGTTTTCATTTATTTACTTGCTCAATAATTTCTTTAACCCATTTCATTTTTGCTCTATCTGTCACTACGCAGCTAGCAATAAGAAAAATATCATCATCTAATTGATTCTGAGACTCTAAATAAGCAATCCACTTATTTAAATAAAATTTATTAACTTTACACCCATAAACCTTGTATTCCATGAAAGAATATTACTAAAAAACGTATTATAACAATCACTGTTTTCTTGCAATTGTTCTTGATGCTTCTGTTAAATATTTTTTTCTTATCCTAATTGTTTTTGGGGTGATTTCAACAAGTTCGTCTAATCCAATATATCACATTGCTTGTTCTAAGGTCAAATGAACAATTGGATCTATTCTCATTGCTTCATCATTTCAAGAATTACGAACATTATTCATTTGTTTATTGATTGTAAGATTTACAGTCATATCTCCTCACTTTAAATGTTCTCAAACAATCATTCATTCATATATTGGTTGAGCTGGATCAACAAAAATAGGACCTCTTTCTTGCAACTTAAATATTCAATACATCATTGCTGTTCATGTTGCAGAAGAAATCATTGATCAAACCTGTCTCTTTGGAATATCTCACTTATATTTCTCATAATGAGAAAATGATGAATACATGATTCCTTCTCATTTGGTAACAAGAATAAATTCTCAACGGAATCATAAAAGTCCTCTTGTAGGAATCAAAAACTCCATAGTTGTTAATCAGTTCTCAGAATTCATATTCTGCATCAATCATTTACGAAGCGCCAACATATCAATAACCGTTCCTGAAAGATCATCTTCAACACTAACAACTAAAGTTTCCATAGGCTCCATTTTCTCTCAATCAACCTCTTTATAGATTACTTGTGGAGCTCAAACTTGCAACTCCCATCACTCTCTACGGATTGATTCAATTAATACTGAAAGATGTAATTCTCATCTTCATGAAACAATAAATTTTCCATCTTGGTTATGTACTCTTAAACCAACATTTGTTTCTACTTCCTTTTCTAATCTCTCTGCTAAATTTCTAGTTGTCATATATTTTCACTCTTTTCAAGCAAAAGGACTATCATTAACCAAAAATTCCATACTCAAAGTTGGTTCATCAATAGAAATAGTTGGTAAGGCTTCGAATTCTCAAACTCAAACAGTTTCTCATACAAAAATACTTGGAATTCAACTAATTGTTATAATATCTCAACATTGAGCTTCTGGAGTTTCAATTCTCTGTAATCCCATAGTTGTGAAAACTTTTGCAATTTTTCAATTTCTTTTTACTCAATCATTTCAAATAATACTAACATTTGTTCCTTCTTTAACTGTTCATTCATAAACACGTCAAATACCTAATCTTCACAAATATTCATCATATCATAGATTAGCAATTTGCATACGGAATGGCTTATCTGAATAATCTTTAGCTTCAGGAACAAAAGAAAGAATTTCCTCAAATAAAGGAGTTAAATCTTTCCTTTCATCTTCTAAATTTTTCATAGCATATCCTTGTTTTGCACTTGCATAAATGATAGGAAAATCTGCTTGTTCATCAGTAGCTCACAATAGGATAAACAAATCAAAAAGTTGATCAATTACCCAATTTGGTCTTGCTGTGGGTTTATCAATTTTATTAATAACAACCATAGGTTTAATTCAAAGTTCAAGCGCCTTTTTAAGAACAAATTTTGTTTGTGGCATTGGTCATTCATAAGCATCAACAACCAGAATAACACTATCAACCATCCTCAAAACTCTCTCAACTTCACTTCAAAAATCAGCATGTCCTGGAGTGTCTACAATATTTATTCTTTCTCCTTTATATTCGATTGCTGTATTCTTTGAATATATCGTAATTCATCTTTCTCTTTCTTGATCATTACTATCCATAATAAGATCTTGGTCCTCCATCTTTTTTAATGTTCAAGATTGCTTCAATAACTGATCTACAAGAGAGGTTTTACCATGATCAACATGCGCAATAATAGCAATATTTCTAATAGCCATCTTTTCTCATTATATAAACAAAAATCTGCGATAGTGCAGACAGGAAAATTAGTAATTTCTTCTATTTATCCACACAATAAAGCACAAAAAAAACTAGGAGTATATTACAAAATTAGACTTTAATTACAATAGAAAACTGTTTAATAGAAAACAATATATGAATTTTATTAGTCTTTAACTAGTTCTGCAACAACCATCATTCTTTTTGCATTAGATCAAATAGGATAACAACCCATCAATGTTACATAATTTTTTCAAGTATCATGATATTGTTGATAATAATCAGGAACCTCTTTTGGATAAACAATTTTACTGTCAACCATTTCATAAGTGTATAACTGTCCATTCCATATAATCTGGAATCTATCTCAAACCTGAAGTTTAGGAAGAGATCTAAAAATAAATCAATACTCATTATGTTTCCACCGTTCTGTTGAAGAATGTCCAAAGATTAAAGTATTTCATTGGCTTCATGGTTCTGCTGTTGTTGGATATTTCACTACTCCCTGCATTAATTCCTCATCATAGTTTGCATTTGCCAAATCAACAACTCAATTAGCAACAGCATCAATCAAAGGAACATTAACATTTAAACTTGGGATAATCAATCTATTTGTTGGTGGTAATGTATTAAAATTTAAAGTATGAGTTTCTTGTTTTTTATCCAAAAATTCTTCCATACTAAGAGCTAGATTTTGTTCCTCTCTCTTATTTTTTTGTATTTTATCAAAACTTTCTTCTAATGCTAAGATTTTTTCTTGTTTATCTACAAGATTAATCTCTTGTGCACTACTGTGTTCTTGAAAATCTTCGGTCATAATCTCTACAGATTCTTCTGGTTCTGTTACAAAAGTATCATTAAAAGTAAAAAGAACCAATTTTGCATTTGTAAAAAAGAAAAAAGCCGAAAGAACTATCAAGAAAATAATAATGAATATTTTCATTTCCTTCAATACTTTTATTTTTGAGAAACTGAAACTTAATGATTTTCTTTCTTCAGGAAAAAGAGTGTTAGCATTAACAACAGGAATCATTTCAACCCCAGTAAACTCATCAACTGGCTCCTCAGAAATGCTATATAATGCATCCAAATCATCAAGATGACTGTACATATGTTCTTTTCCTTTTTAGATATAAATATATTTCAATTATAATCCAAAAAGTTTTTTTTATGAAATGTTTGTAAATATTTTCCATTCTGAATCATTGACAGTATAAAAAAATGTGATATAAAAAATAACAGACATTTTCACGTCTGCTATTTTCTAAAAGAAATATTTTATAATTTAATTTGAGCTACACTTGTAATCTACACATTTAATACTCTCAACTTCCATACATTTATACATACAAACATCTTCTTGGTGATTTCTATAATTATCGGCAATCGCTTGTGCAATACTAGAATACTTTAGATTAACTGGTGTAGAACATCACAATGGACAACCAGGATAAAAATCAACACAATCTTCATCAACCTCACAATAACTATAAGTATCAAATAATTCCTTTACTCTATCTTCATCTGGATATCATGTAATCCCCAAAGAATCAATACTTACTACCTCATAATAGTGATTTCATGCAGCAGCATCTATTGCATTAACCTTTCCCTTAAAATAAACTTTATTTCATGGAAGAACATCATCTGAAGACAAGAAATCAGACCATCATGATAAGAAGAATATGTGATCTGTATGATCTTCAAATCAAGCTCTAACTGCTAAAGTTTCATCTGAAATAGTTGCTTCCATTGAAATTTCTGATCATACTCATTGAATTTCTAATTCTCATTCATAATCCAAATATCCATCTTCATTATCTTGTGTTGTATTTGTAGTACATCAAAAAAGAAAACAAAAAGACAACAAAAACAATAATTTTTTCATGAAAAAAACAAAAAGAAATAAAGAAAATATTAACTAACACCTCATGTTAAAGTGTTCAATGTAACAGTATCTCAAACTTCTTTATGTAATGGTACTTGAATTTCCATTCCTGTTTCAATAGTAGCTGGTTTTGTTCCTGATTGTGCTCTATTCCCTTTAATTCCAGGAACTGTATCAGTAATTACATAACTAATTGTTGAAGGAAGAATTACATTAATAACATTTCCATTATAAATCTGCAAATATACATCCAAATTATCCTTCAAATATCCGATAATATCTTCGATAGTTTCTGCAGAAATTTCATGAATCTCTCATGTATCGTTTTCCATAAAAGAATAAGTATCTCCTGTATTATACAAATAAACAGCATTCTGTGTAGAAATTTCAGCTTGATCTAGAGTAATTCAAGATTTAATAGTAATATTTTGAACTCCATTTGTTGCCAAATTTCTAACCTTATAAGTATAAGATCCTTGTCTTTGTTGCATTTGCATAAAAGAAAGATCCAACACTACAAAAAGTTGTCCATCCATTTCAAGAACTGTTCATTTTTTTACTTTTGATGCATCAATTTTTACCATAATATGTATTACATAAATATAAAACTAAATAGTAAAGATAGTTATTCACTTGTTATTTTCAAGATTAAGGCAATTTTTTATAAAAATTCAAATTATTTTCAACGAAAGATACTAACATTGCACGACCTTGAAAAATAAAAAAAATTATATAAATAAACATTATTTAACATATTTTTGATAATTGTGAATAAAAAGAAAATAGAAGAAATTCAATGAAACATTCTTTCTCGATATTATAAAAATTGAAGACAACTCCCTTGGAGAAAAACAAGAGATCCTTATTCAATACATATTTCTGAAGTTATGTCACAACAAACACAAGTTGATCGTGTAATCCCTTACCGAGAAAAACGGATAAAAGATATTCCAAACTACGAAACGCTTGCAAATATATCAAAACTCGATTTATTATCTCATTGGTCTGGATTATGATTCAATTCCAGAGCATTAAGGCTCCAAGAATGTGCACAAGAAGTTATCAAAACATATAAATGAAATCTTCCAAAAGAAAAAGAAAAACTACTAAATCTTCCATGAATCTGACCATATACAGCTAGTGCAATCTGTGCTTTCGCTTGGAATCTACCAGAACCAGTAATAGATACAAATATCAGAAGAGTTCTTATCTTTTTATTAAAATTAGATGAAAACATATCATATAAAGAACTAGAAAAAATAGCTAAAAATTTAATTCCAGAATGAAAAAGTAGAGACCGAAATAACGCATTAATGGATTATTGAGCAACACAACTTACAGCAAGAAAAACAAAAATAAAGTCTTTATGAAAACAATCTAAATTTGAATGATCCGACAGAGAAGTCAGAGGTTGGATATTAAAAGAAATAACAAAAAAACAAAAAGATATTTCAATAAAAGAGATAGAAAATAATTTTCCTAAGAAAGATATCAAAAAAATTGTTAATGATATGGAAAAAGAGAAACTTATCTCTATTTCAAAAAATGACACTATTTTTATTGATTAAAAAAAGGCAAAGATTTTAATCTTCGCCTCACTGTGTATCCATATATAACATTGAATAGAATGCTGAATATCAATACTGTGCTCCACGTCCCTTATCCCACAATCTAGCTCTAACCTGATCATTCCTTTGTAAAGTATTTGTGAAATCTGCAAATTGACAAGGACATGAATTACAAACAGCTTTTACCAAAACACAATCATCTCATTCACATCAAGAAGGGATAGTAGGACAACACTCTCAATCTTCTCCTGCTAAGAATGGACAAGAATCAAGAACATCCGAACATCCATCTCAATCTTGATCACAAACTGGAACATCTTCTGGACAATTACTACATGTTTCTCATGGATCTACCACCTTATTTCAGCATGTTGGAATTTCTTCGTTTCATCCTATACACAAAGATCATAAATCATCTGCACAATTCTGACAAGTTTCTCATTCATTAACCACTCCATTTGGACATTCTGGATCTTCTCAAATATCCAAACAAAGATCTTTTAAGTCTTTAGAACAATTCTGACAAGTTTCTCATTCATCTATTTCTCCATTTCAACAAGTTGGAACCTCAGAATCTCAATCATCAACACAAATATCTTTTAAATCTTCAGAACAATTATCGCAATTTTCATCAGGAGAATCTATTATACCATTTCAACATTTTGGATCAACTTTACTTCAATCATCAACACAAAGATCTTTTAAATCCTTAGAACAATTGCTACAATCCTCTCATTCATCAATTTTTCCATTTCAACACTTTCTATTGTTCTTATCTATCTTCAAACAAACAAGACTACAAACTCAATTCTTTCCATTCTTATCTCAATCATCACATTCTTCTCATGCATCTGTATCTGTTTTTCCATTTCAACATGTTTTTTCTATACACTTTCCTACATCTTTAGGACAATTGTAACATGTTTCTCCAGCCTCTATTTCTCCATTTCAACAGAATGCTGTACAAGATTTAACATCTTCTGGACAAGTTTTACATGTTTCGCCTTCTTCTATTTTTCCATTACCACAAATAGGTTTCTCTCAATTATCAACACAACGATCAGTTAAATCTTCAGAACAATTATCACACTTTTCTCAATCATCAATTTTTCCATTTCAACAAAGTGGATTCTTCGGATTTATAAACTTACAATGAACACTACAGAAATTATCTTTTCAATTTTCACTACCGCTATCACAATCTTCTCAAAGATGAATATCGTGTTTTCCGTCTCAACATTTACTTTCTACACAGATTGGAACATCTTTAGAACAATTTTTACATGTTTCTGCTTCTTCTACAATTCCATTACCACAAGATGCGGTACATTTTCAAACATCCTCAGGACAATTATGACAATCTTCTGCCTTTTCTATTTTTCCATTTCAACAATATGCAGTACACTCTCCAACATCCTTAGAACATGTCTTACATGTCTCTCATGGATCAATAATACCATTTCAACATTTTGGTTTATCATCATCCGTTATACAAAGATCCTTCAAATCAATTGCACATGTTTTACATGTTTCTCAATCATCAATTTTTCCATTTCAACAAAGTGGTTGCCATGGATTATACTTTGTACAAAGAAGTGTACAAATTTTATCTGTTCCATTTTTCTTTCAATTATCACATTGTTCTAGTCCTTCAACAATATCATTTCAACAATTTTGTTCATAACATTTTTCCACGTCTTTAGGACAATTCTTACATGTTTCTCAATCATCTATTTTACCATTACCACAATATGCAGTACAAATACCAACATCTCAAGGACAATTACGACAATTCTCTCAATCATCTATTTTACTGTTTCAACATGTTGTAGGAATCTTTTCACATTGTTTTGTACATTTTCAATCTTTTCAATTATTATTTCAATCATCACATTCTTCTCCTACATTAATTCTACCATTTCAACACAAACTACATTCTCCAACATCTTCTGGACAATTCTCGCACGTCTCTGCATCCTCAACAGTTCCATTACCACAAGATGCAGTACATGGACCAACATCCTTAGGACATGTTTTACATGTCTCTCAATCATCTATTCTTTTATTACCACATAATTCACTGCAAACACCAACGTCTTTTGGACAATTCGTACATGTTTCACCAGGATCAATGACATTATTTCAACATGATACCTCAAGACATACTGTTACATCTTTAGGACAATTAAGACAAGTTTCTCATGGATCAACAACTCCATTTCAACAGATAGCAGTACAAGTTCCAACATCTTCAGGACATGTTTCACAGTTTTCTCCGGATTCTATTTTCTTATTTCAACAAACTGGTTCATAATCTCAAATATCAACACATGGTCACTTAACATCTTCTGGACAATTTGTACAATCTTCTCATTCATCAATTCTTCAATTTCAGCAAAGAGGTTTTTTAGGATCATAATTTGTACACAATATAGTACATTTTTTATCCTTTCAATTATTGTCTCAATTATCACATTCTTCTCATTTGTCTATTTTTTTATTTCAGCAAGTTCTCTCAATACAAACTTTAACGTCCTTAGGACAATTCTTACAGGTCTCTCATTTTTCAATAATATTATTTCCACAGAAAGCAACACAAGGACCAACATCTTCTTCACATGTTTTACATGTTTCACCACTTTCAATTTTACCATTTCAACAAACAGGTCCAACCTTTTCTCAAATATCAACACATGCATCTTGGAGATCTTGTGGACAATTACTACAATCTTCTCACTTATCAACGATTCCATTTCAACAAAGTGGTTTATTAGGATCTATTATTGTACACAAAACAGAACACTTTCAGTCTCTTCAATTATTAGCTCAATTATCACACTCTTCTCATTCATCTATTTTTTTATTACCACATGTTTTTTCTAAACAAACTTTAACATCTTCAGGGCAATTTGTACATGTTTCTCATTTTTCTATCGTATCATTACCACAAAATGCTGTACATTTTCGAACATCTTGAGGACATGTTTTACATGTCTCTCACCCATCAATTTCATTATTTCAACAAAGATTTATTTCTACATCAGCATCATCAATACATGCACTTTTAACGTCTTCAGGACAGTTTGTACAATCTTCTCATGCATCAATTCTTCCATTTCAACAAAGTGGTTTACTAGGATCTATTATTGTACACAAAACAGAACACATTCAATCCTTTCAATTATTAGTTCAATTATCACATTCCTCTCAATCATCTAACCTCTTATTACCACATGTCTCTTCTAAACAAACTTTAACATCATGAGGACAGTTTGTACATGTTTCTCATTTTTCTATCTCATTATTTCAACAAAATGCTGTACAAGGACCAACATCTTCTTCACATGTTTTACATGTTTCTCATAACTCAATTACTCAATTTCAACAAACAGGAGGAAGATTTTTTCAATCATCAACACATACATCTTGTAAATCAATAGGACAATTGTTGCAATCTTCTCATTCATCTACCTTTCCATTTCAACAAAGTGGATTTTTAGAGTCATATTTTGTACACATTTCTGTACATTTTTTATCTTTTCAGTTATTGTCTCAATTATCACATTCTTCTCATTCGTCTATTTTTTTATTACCACAAGTCTCCTCTAAACAAACCTTAACATCTTGAGGACAGTTTGTACATGTCTCTCATTTTTCTATCTTATTGTTTCAACAAAATGCAACACACTCTCAAATATCTTGAGGACAATTCTTACAATCCTCTCACGCATCAACTTGTTTATTTCAACATGTTGTTGCTCATTCACAAACATCTCAGACTCAATTATTATTCAAATCATTTTGATTTCAATTACTGATGAAAGGACAATTATCTAAACTACAAACTCAAAAATGTTGTTTGTATAAATCCTCATCAACATTATCTCAAACTATAAATTCACAATTTTCTGTTTCAAAAGAAATCATTCATAACAGATTCTGAACTCAATCACCATCAATGTCGTTATCAAAAGCATCAGGTATTCCATCCTTATCTAAATCACAACGATATCATGAAAAAATCTGTTTAAGATTTGTATTAACATTTATTCAGTCCTTATTTTTTAATCAAAAATAAAGGAATCCTTCATTTGCTAAGTGAATACTTCATTCTTGAACCTGTGTTTTTACTCTTACAATTCCTTGTTTATTCTGAACAGAATAAAAAGCATTTATATTAGTTAATCCTGCATGGGAATAAACAGGAGTTCAATTAATTGAAGTTACTATTTTACTAACATCTGATTTTGCAAATCAAATAGGTAAAAGAGTTAAATCAAATCTTCACACTGTATTTGTATTAGAAGAAATATTAAATGCTTGATTTCAAAGTTTTGAAACATTTTTAACAGAAATTGTTGATGAAGCTATTAACTCCTTTCAATTATTTAACTCTATTTTTTGAATAAGAGCCTTAAGCCCTCATTCATTATAAGTATAATTTGAAACAAGATTTTTATCTATTCTTGTTGTTCCATCTCAAAAATCCCATTTCACATTTTTAATAGATGAAACTGAAATACCATTTAACCTAATTGTAGTTGTCATCTTTGTTCCTACGGACTTTAATTGTGGAGTATAAGTAGGAACAAATCAGAAAAATGTTCAATTTTGATCTAAAATATCTGTTGAGGCAACAGCAACCAATTGACCATTAGAATACCCTTTTACCGTAATATTATTTCTCTTCCCTGTCTCAAGTTTTGTTACAAAAGCAGCATCACCCTTTATTTCTTTTTGTGTATTGTTTGCTGTATTTACCCAAACAAAATAATCAAAATTTCATTGATAATCTGGCTGAAAACTTGCAATTCAAGATTTACTATCAATTGAATTAATTTTTATATTCAAACCGTATGTAGAATCATTTGTTTCTCAGATAAATATTTGATTGGAAATTACTTGTTTTTGTCACTTCTTAGTCGTAACTCTTGCAACCACTGTAACATATCATTGCTGAGAATATGAATGCTGAACCTTCGTTCATTTCCCTGTACTTAAATCTCAAAAATCCCATTCTACACTAGCTGGAGCCTCTTGTCATATAACTTCAAATACTGCTGTTGCAGGAAATCATTGATTAAGAGAATTCACATTTATAAAATAAGATACATCATTTAACTGTTCTCAAAACGGTGAATTATCTGATAATTTACCATTTTTCAAAACAGAATAATTGATATTTCATGTATCATCGACTATTCAAATTGGATTAGTTTTTCAATCACCATCAATATCATCATCACAAACATCTCAAACATAATCAGAATCTAAATCTGTCTGACTAGGATTATATTGATAAGCACAATTATCCTCATGATTAGGAATTCAATCACAATCATAATCACTATCAAAATTACACTTAGTATAAAGCACATACATTGTATCTATTTTCTCAAACGCATCTTGTGGAGTAATAGAAGAACCTAAATCAACAACATCCTCTTCTGATATTATTCATTCATTTAACAAAAAATTAGCCTCTGCAATAGGCCAAACTCACTGATTTAATTGTCATAATGGTTCAAATCAACAATTATCCAAATTAAACATACAATATTTCAAATAAGCTGTGAATTCAGATTTTGAAGATATTGATTTATCTTCTCATGCCATTGAAGAAATTGTATCCAATTCTGTTGATGTAAACATTTTATAAGTATAACTATTTTTATTTTGTTTTTTCAACCAATCTTTTATCTCTTTCCATGGAGCAACATAATTACCCATCTCCTTATCTGCTAAAATATTTGTAATTGTTTGAAAAAATTCCGCTTTACTAACATTTCTTTCTCAACAAAATTTTCATCAACAAACAGGACTTGTAGCTAAAGGATATCCTCTCATAATCTCTCAATCTGCAACTCTAGCAATACAATAAAAATAATTTGTTCATTGATAATCTGTATTAGGATATTTTACATCACCGAAATCTCTATCCTCAGAAGAAAGAAATTGATCCCAAAAATCAGAATTATATTTTGTACGAGTTTCTATTGTTGGAGTAACACAATCTTCACATTCAACTGCACTCAACAATCTCGTAAAATCATATCTAGAAAGAGTTTTTTTTGATAAAATTTGTCAAATAGGAATACTTAAATCATTCAAATGCTGGTAAAAATCGGAAGAAGCGTCTACCATACTTTGTGCTCCTACCTTACAAAAAAAAGAAAAAGACAAAAAAACACCAGCAAAAACATATACTAAGATTTTTTTTCTAATTTTTTTCATATTTTGTTTGAGAGAGATAAACGTCTTTTTTTTGTTAAGACTAAGTATACTTGTTTCTGCTAATAAATCAATTTTTTATCCTTTTATCTTTTCAATTTTTTCATTAAAAAATTCTTTCCACTCCTCAAATGGTGTTATCGTTTCTAGTTTCGTCTCATTTTTAGACTGTTCTTCAACCATTTCTTGTTCTCTAAAAGCGATTACTGTTTCAGATGGTTTTAAAATATTGTTCTCATGAGATAAAAAAAACATCGCATGATCAGAATCTAAATATTTTAATTGAAAATTATTAATATAATCCATTTCTTCTTGTATTTTTTGGGTTTGGAGATTTGTTAATTCTGTTGCTTCTATTATCGTTAAAAAATTAGTATATACTTGAATTGCCATTAACATAAAAAAAATAGTTGCGATAACCAATCACCACTTTATGTATGCTGAATATTTTTTTACATAGATTTTTAATGTTTGTAACATTAATAAATTCCTTGATAAAAATAAACAACTCAATATATTAATATATGAATTTTTGCTAATAAAAAGCAAGTCAGATTTAATGTTTACATAAATTAAATATTTTAAATGAGCATTCATAAATTACCCGACTTCGTTGTAAACAGATTGAAAGCATGAGAGGTAATACAAAGACCATCTTCAATATTAAAAGAACTTGTTGAAAACTCGTTAGATGCATGAGCAACTGAAATAGAAATTTCAATCAATGATGGAGGGAAAAGCCTAATTTCTGTCCAAGATAACTGAACAGGAATTGAGCTTTCCGATATAGATTTACTACTCGAAAGGTATGCTACATCAAAAATAAATTCAGATGAAGATTTATATACTTTAAATAGCTACTGATTTCGTTGAGAAGCATTAGCAAGTATTGCAGAAGTAAGCAAAATTTCTGTTCTCACAAAAACAGAATATGCAGAAATAGGAACAAAATTAGTAAAAAGATGAGATGAAAATGTTGTAAGACATACTTGAGTTCCTTTTGAACATTGAACACTTATAACAATAGAAGATCTGTTCTATAACGTTCCAGCAAGACTAAAATTTTTAAAATCAGCTCAAACAGAATTTTATTATTGTTATAATTACTTTGTAGATATTGCACTTTATCATTATGATAAATCATTTATTCTCAAAAAAAATAACAAACTTATTTTTGATTTAAAATCTTCTCGTGATTTAGAATGAAGAGTTTTAGATCTTTTCAAAAAAGATCGATGAAATAAAATCATCTCTTTCTCAAACAAAGAAGAAAAAATGACCATAAATTGAATTGTTTCCAATTCTTCTCTTCGTTTCTGATCTCCAGAAAATATAAAAACCTATGTTAATTGACGTCCTATACAAGATAAAATCATAAGAAAGGCTTTGTCTGATGCTTATTTAAGACAATTAACTCCTTGAGAATATCCAATGGCTATTATAATGTTGGATATAAATCCTGATATTGTTGACGTTAATGTTCATCCCGCTAAACTACAAGTAAAATTTGCAGAATCTCAGAAAGTCTATGAATTTGTATTTAAAACAATAAGCGAAACATTAGGAAAGAACAAAATAGGAAGTGTTTCTTGAGATTTTTACCAACAAATCAAATGATGAGATTGAACAAATTGAGATAATTATAGACCAACTTTCTCAACATCCCCATCATCAGAAAAAAATAATTATTCTCCATTTTTCTGACAAAATATATGAAAAACTTGATTTAATAAATATATTTGAAATAACACTCCTTCACAATCAAGTTTATTAGATTTTTCAGGTCAAGGACCACAAATTTCTCATTTTTCAACATTTGATGAGGAAGAAGAAAAAGATAATTTCTATTTTAATGAAGATATCGGAGAGTATCAAATTCTATGACAGACACGAAATAGTTATATTGTTTTACAAAGTGATACTGCAATATATTGGATAGATCAACATGCTCTTGCCGAAAGAATATCTTTTGAAAAAATGAAAAAATCACAAGAACACGAAGCTACAAATTTACTTCAACCTCTAAAATTTGAAGTGACTCAGATACCTAACCTTGAAGAAAAAATTAACCAGCTAAATGAACTTTGATTTGAAATTTCAAAACTTACAGAAAACGTAATAGCAATATATTCTATCCCCAAAGTTTTTGTAAAATATCCTATCGACATCCCAGCACTTTTAGATTATGTTCTTTACCTTGAAAACATAACTTTTGACCATATTTTGGACTGAATATATGCAACAAAAGCATGTAAAACATCTATCAAAGCTTGATATAGACTATCTTATTCTCAAATGAAACAATTAGTTCAAGATGGATTTGAATATATCCCTTGAATGTTTGTTTGCCAACATTGAAGACCCTTTTTTGTAAAAATGGACAAAGGAGAAATAGATAAATTATTTGACAGAAATTAATAATTTATTCTCATAACCTCATATTTCACAGGATTATGCTGTAGAAACTCTTTTATCATAAGTTCATTTCTATTTAACTGAGAATTTCAGCTTTTTATCTCTAAAAAAATAATTTCTTTTAGTCTTCATTCAGATAATCATCTAAAAACAACATAATCAACTCATTTTCCTAAAAAAACTAAATCTTTTGTTTGATATGGAAATTCCGGTAAAAGAGGAAAAACTTTTTCACTTACTTCTCATAAAATACTACTACGTGATTGATTTACAGATTTTCTCTTTACACTAGAAAGTTTATTATGAAAATGAAGCATTAATAACATATAACTAAAGATTCATCATATAATAATTCAAATAATTAATTGCATATATTGTCCTAAATTTTCAAACATAAACAAGAATAACAAAATAAAATACAACACATATAATGATTCTTTTTTGTTTGTCAAAACTTTTTATGACATATTGATTTCTATAAGTTTTTTTATACAATACTGCATAAATATTCAAATTGTATATTAAAAAATGAGACTCTGTTTTGCTCCCATGGATTGAATAACAAATACAGCAACTCGTTATCTAACAAGTCTTATTTTTTCTAAATATAAAAATACTGAAGATGAATTACGAACACGAACAGAATTTATGAATGCAGACGGGTTTATTATAAATCCATCCGGAGTAATAAAACACCTTCAAACAATTTCTTTTCCCTCAATAAAAAATAATATTGCGCAAATTTTTTGAGGGAAAAAAGAAAGTTTATGCAAAGCTGCAGAAATTTTAATAAAAGAATATCATGAAAATTTTTCAGGAATAGAACTTAATATGTGATGTCCTTCAAATACAGTTATGAAATGTTGAGGTTGAAGTGAATTACTAAAAAACAGAGAAAAAACACTAGAAATAATAAAATCTCTTTCAGAAATTATACATAAATCATCTCTCAGTTTTTCAATAAAAACAAGATCTTGATTAAATGATGAAGATAAAGAAACGCAAATAGAATTCATAAAAGAGATTTCCAATTATACAGATTTTATTTCAATCCATTGAAGAACCTTAAAACAGCTCTACTCCTGAGATTCTGATTATAATTTTATAGATACCGTTAAAAAAAGCAGTTTTTGTCCTATTATAGCAAATTGATGAATATGAAGCTATATAGAAGCAAAAGATAAATTAGAAAAATACAACTTTTTTTGAATTATGATTGGGCAATCTGCAATTGGAAATCCTCGAATTTTCACACCATATAAACCAGAAATTAACGAAAAACTTGATTGTATGATTAAACATCTTAATTTAATGATTGCTTGTGATATTCGATTTGAAGAAAACAAAAATAATTTAATATGATATCGTCTAAAACAACCTTCAATAGAAAATATTGAAGAAATTATTTGGAATATTAATGAAGATAAAGAATATCATACCATAGTTGAATTCAGAAAATTTTTATTTTGTTATGTTAAAGGTTTTTCTAATATCCATGATTGGAAACAGAAAATTCTTAAACTTAAGACATACAGAGAAATTATTAATGCTTTACAAGAATTAAGAGAAAACGTATAATGAATTACGAATTGTTTGATCACTGAGAAAAAAAAATATATCTTGTCGACATGAAAAAAGAACTAGATAATAATTTTTCTGAACTCTGTTTAAAAGGAATAGAAAAATATATAAAACAAAAGAAAAAAATAGGAATTATTATAAATAAAAAGGGATACTCTTCTTGAATAATTTGTCATGATTGCTGACATATTCCTCAATGTGATAATTGTTCTGTTGCTATAAATTATCATGTTTTACCAAATTGAGAAAAAATAGGGCTTTGTCATATTTGTAAAAAACAGTATTTTTACCCAGAAACATGTAATAATTGTTGAAGTAAACAGATAAACGAATACTGAATTTGAACACAAAAACTTTCAGAAATTCTAAAAGAAAATTTTTGAGCAGAAAGTATAATAGTTGAATCAGAAACAGCTAGTTCTCTAAAAAAAGTTGAAAAAATATTTAACAACATCGAAGAACACCAAAATAATTGAATTATTCCTATTGTAATAGGAACATCTCTTCTAACAACCCCTATTCGTGGACGAAACTTTGACCTTTTAATTCTACTTGATGCTGACATCTGATTAAATATTCCTGATTACAATGCCAATGAAAAAAATTTCTATTTACTTTATGAAACATTTACCAAACATTCATGTAAAACATTTATTGTACAAAGTTTAAATCCAAACCACTACAGTATTTATAATGCTTGTAAATTATCTAAAGATTCTTTTTATAAAATAGAAAACGATTTTCGTGAAAAACATCAATACCCTCCTTTCTGAGAAATATGTGTCATACTATATAAAGATGAAATTGAAGAAAAACTTTTTAACAAAGTAAACCAATTACACAAAGAGCTACTTTATTTACAAACAAAATATCAACTAAATGAAATGGAAATATATTCAACACCTCCATTAGTCTATAAAATATTTTGAAAATATAGATATAATATAATTCTAAAAGGAAAGGAAGTAAGAAATTTTATGGATATTGTATATACAAAATTACAACTTAACAAAAAATGATTTAAAATAAACTGGATGGCAGAAAGCACAATATAATTTATATTTTATAATACTAAAAATGATTATTACTTTATGATGAAAAGCATGATCTTGAAAAGGAACTGTTTCTAAAATTATTGCCGAAGAACTAAATTATGAAATAATTTCAATCTGATCATTAAAAAGAAAATTAGCAGAAGAAATGGGATTAAGTATTCTAGAGTTTAATCGTTTATGAGAAAAACCAGAAAACCAAGAAAAATTTGACCTAAAATATGAAGAATATCAAAAAAATCTAAACACAAACGATAATATTTTATTAGAAAGCAGATTATGATTTTTATGTCAACCAAATGCTTTCAAAGTATTTTTAGATGTCTCAGATGAAATAGCCAGTAAAAGAATTTTAGGAGATAACAGAACAACAGACAAGTTTTCTTCGCAACAAGAAACATTAAAAGCAGTTAAAGAGAGAAATGAGTCGGATCAAAAAAGATATTTAGATCTCTATTGAGTTGATTTACGAGATAAAAGTCATTATGACCTTATAATTGATACAAGCGAAAAAACTCCTCAACAAGTTGCAAAAGAAATAATAAACTGATTAGAAAAATATAATAAATAATTTTCAAAATAACATTTGGCATTTAATATTTTCTACCGTTTTTTTTGATAAAAAAAGATTTTTGAGTATATTTTATATAAGATTTTATCTTCTAAACAAAAAAATGAAAATATTTGCCAAATTTGTTGCTTTTTTACTTAAAGTACGTTACAAAGTAGATTTAAAAAATCTAGAATCCATCGATGAAAAATCAAATTATTTGGTACTTCCAAATCACGTAGCATGGGTAGATCCAGTTATTATTCGAAGTCATCTTCGTCCTTATATAAAAATCAGACCTGTTGTGACATCAGACTTTTCAAAAAATCCTGCTTTGTCACGAATTTTTAAATTAATGCAAACTGTTACTATTGAAGAAATGGACGACAAGGCATGAAATGAAGAATGAAAAAAAGTTGAAGATGCCTTATGAGAAGTATCAGAAGCATTAAAAAATTGAGATTCCATATTACTATACCCATCTTGAAGAATTATGGGACAATGAAAAGAATATATTTGATGAAAAAAATCAGCATATTTAACAGTTCAAAATCTTCAAGAAAATACAAAAGTATTAACAGTTAGAACAACGTGACTTTGGGGAAGTAGATGGTGAAATGCATGGAATGGTAAAGCTCCTTCATTTATATGAAACCTCTTTAAAGGACTTTGGTTTATAATAGCAAATATAATCTTTTTTATTCCAAAAAGAAAAATAACAATTGAATTATTGGATCAAACAAAAGAACTAAAAAAATTATCAAATAATTCATTAGAAAAATTTAACCAGTGTTTAGAAGATTTTTATAATAAAAACTGAGAAGAAAAAGTTAGTTATGTTCCTTATTATTTCTACTACAATGATGTAAAAGGAAGAAAATTACCAAAAATTATCCGTAATTCTATTGAAAGTTTCAAAAGTAGTAATTCTTATGATATTTCAAAATTTCCAAAAGACACAATCAATACAGTTATAGAAAAAGTTAAAAGTGTAAAAGAATTATGAGAAAAAGACAAAGTATCTTTGGAATCTAATCTTATTCTTGATTTGTATTTTGATTCTCTAGATATGTCTGAAATTAAGAATTTAGTCACTAATGCATTTCCTGGTGCTTCAAATACTCCTATTTCAGAACTAAAAACAGTTGCAGATCTAGTTGCAATGGCATTATGAGAAACAAAAAATCAAAATGAAGTATTAAAAGACTGTAATTGGAATATTAAAAAAGGTTTTAATAAAACAAGAAATTGGAATGTAGAATGAGCAAATAATGTTCTTGAATTATTTAAAAAACAGCGAAAAGCTGATAAAAGTGCCACACAAATATATGACACAATGTTTTGATTACAAACAAGAAAAGATGTGGTATTAAAGGCATTCTTAATAAGCGATTATCTAAAAAAAATACCTTGAAAACACATTGGTATTATGTTTCCTGCTTTATCTAGTACAAGTATGATTATTCTTGCAACATATTTAGCTGAAAAAATACCTGTAATGATGAACTGGACACATCCAGAAAGTGCTTTTGATCACTGTGTAAAATTTTCTAAAACTAAGAAAATTTTAACATCAAAGACCTTCTTTAAAACAATCAATATTGAATGGCTAAATAAATATGAGTTTATTTTTCTAGAAGACTTATTAAAAGATATTCCTTTTTCTTTGAAAATAAAATCTCTAATTAAAAGTCTATATTTTCCAATTCCAAAAGAATTAGATGAAACAGGTGTTGTTTTATATACATCAGGAAGTGAATCTTTACCTAAAGCTGTTCCATTATCTCATAAAAATCTTATTGCAGAATTAAAAGGAGCATTATGAATAATTAATATTCATAATGATGAAATTTTCTTCTCATATCTTCCTCCTTTTCATAGTTTTGGATTTACTGTTAATACAATATTTCCTCTAATATGATGAATGAGAAGTGTTAATACTCCAGATCCTAATGACTCAGTTACTGTTGCTAAATTAATTGCCCATACAAAACCAACAATTTTAGCTACAACACCAACTTTTCTAAAAAATTTATTAAGTGTTGCTTCACCAAAACAATTAACTTCTATTCGTTATGTTATCACATGATGAGAAAAATGTTCTGATATTGTATTTGAAAAAACAAGAGAAATTATGCCTAAAGCAACTATTCTTGAATGATATGGTATTACTGAATGTGCTCCTATTATTTCTATTAATACAATCGAAAAACAAAAACCACAATCTGTTGGTATATCTATCAAATGAGGTAATATAAAAATATTAGATATTAATAACGAAGAAGAATTATCAGCAAACAAAGAAGGAATGATTTACTATGAATGAGATAATGTATTTAGATGATATGAAGATAAAAAACTTGAATCTCCTTTTCTAAAAAAAGACTGAAAAACTCGATACAAAACAGGAGATTTATGATATCTTGATGAAGATAATTTCTTATTCATTACATGAAGAATGAAAAGATTTTTAAAAGTATGATGAGAAATGATATCTCTTCCTTTTATAGAAGAATTATTACAAGAAAAATATTGAAGTGCAGATGAAATAAATCTCGCTATTGAATGAAAAGAATTTGATGGATGAATAAAAATAGTTCTCTTCGTGGTAGGTTTAAAATTAACAACTGATGAAGTTAATAAATATCTAAAAGAGAAATGAGTAAGTAATCTTATTCAAATCAATGAGATTAAAAATATTGAATCTATACCATTACTATGAACCTGAAAAATTGATTATAAAGTCCTAAAAGAACAAATTAATTAAAAAATTAAAAAGAGGAAATAAATTCTCCTCTTTTTATTATTCTCTCGTTTTTTTATATCTTTCTATTGATGTAATAATTTCTTGTTGAGCTTCTATTACACTTCAAAAACCTTTTACTTCAACTTTATCATATTTTTCATGTTCAAGATATTTAATTTGTTTAAATATTGTAAATAATTCTTCTTTCATATGATGTCATAAATCATCTATATGATGTATTTCATCCCACCTTGGATCAACATCACTTGTAGGTACTGCAATAATTTTTGGATCTTCTCAAGCATTATCAAAAGTATAAAGAATTCAAATTGGTCTTGCTTTTATAACACATCCAGTAAAAGTTGGATTTGTTACCAATAAACATACATCACAAGGATCTCAATCTCAAGATAATGTTTGAGGTATAAATCAATAATCTACAGGATAATACATACTACTATGTATAACACGATCTAATCTAAAACATCAAAGATTATGATCATATTCATATTTATTATTTGATCATTTTGGTACATCAACAATAACATTTATGTATCACTTTTTTTTATCAACAAACGCAGGAATGTCGTGTATTAAATTCATTTTTTTTCTAATAATTATAAATAATAACTTAAACTATCGTATTTTTTTTATAATTGAAATCAATTATAATATCATTAAATTTACATCAATTTACCTCTTATTTACAAAAATAATGTTTCATTATTTTGAATGATCAATCAAAAATATTTGAAGTGAATATTTTCTTGTAAACCAATCATTTTGAATACAAATATATTACACGTGACAACAAAAAGAAGGTTGTTTCTTTTTATATCCATATATTGATGATCAAAAAAAAACAATTTTTTATTACTGTTTTGATTCTTTTAAACAGAAATCTTTTTTTGAAACACTATTAAAAATTTCTTGAATAGGTCCAAAAACAGCAATGCAAATAGTTCAAATACCACTAAACGAATTATCTGAATCTATAAATAATCTAGATATTAAAATATTTCAATCCATTCCTTGAATTGGTCCAAAATTAGCAAAAAAAATAATATTAGAATTAAAATGAAATTTTTCACTATCTGATGTTGAAAAATCAGACCAAGACCAAAAATATTTTAAGTCTGTTGTTAAATCACTAAAAGGATTAGGATATGATCCTAAACGTGTAAAAGAAACTCTAAAAGATTATCCAGAAAAACTAAACGAAAATAATCTAACTGACGCCGTAAAACGAGTTATCTCTCAAATGTAATATTATTTTCTATAAAAATGTATCTAAATTAATTTCTTCACTTAATACATTATCATAATAATCTGAAACTTCTAATTTCAAAACATTATTACTTGTAACAAAACTTGTTGCCTGAGAAGAAAATGTGTTTACATTTTTTCAATCTTGACCAATAATTTTTCAACTCTTTATTCAAGATACATCATCATTAAATAAAAGAGTTACATCATATTTTCAATCCTCATTTCTAATTACATTTGTTCCATCTCTATTTAAATAAGGCGCCATAGTATCCTCAGAAACTAAATTAATATTTCTATTAATAAGATTCACAGCATTATTTGCATCAACAGCCATTATACCTAATGTATGACTACCATCTCAATAATTAGACAAATCAATATCTTTTGTTCAATAAATATCTGTACTATTATCTATAAAAGATTTTACAGTACTTCAATCTAATAAAATATTAATTTTTTTAACTGCTACTGGAGATTTTATAGAATAAACTATTGAATTTTTCTTTGCAAATGATTGTTTATCTTGAGGTTTTATTATATTTATTTGAATTGATTCATTCATCTCAGGTTGTCTTGCTTCACAATAATCTTTAGGTTCTTCAACAAATAAATTTATAGACATATTTCAACTCATTACTCATTCCTTTAAATATTCAATTATATTTTCCAAATCCATCTTATTTGGCATAAATGTAGATGGTTCTATAAGATATCATTTTCTTACTTGATCTGGAGGTGTTAAAGGACTAATTTTTCAATAACAAGAAATATCTACTTCTAGTGGAGTTATTGGTCATTCAACTTCTTTTGGTAAATTATAATTCCATCATAATGTTTGTTTTATAAATTCTTGAGGTGTTGATTCACTAGGTAATTTTCAGCTAATAGAAGATATACTTATACTTGAAACATCTTTCATAGGCATCTCTTCATTTGTAATAAGATTCTGCTCTAATAATTGTGATAAAAATGATTTTATACTATTTGCATGAATAGTTCATCAATATGCATTTCTATTCATTGCAGAAGCATTTGCATTTCAAGCCCACATTAAAATAACTTTTGAAGGAGTATATGCAGCTAACCAACCATCTCTTGGACGAGATCATTTATCAGTCTGAACATTAGATGTTCATGTCTTTAAGGCATATGTTAATCATTTCACATTAAACTTAGTAGACCATGATCAAATTCTATTACTAGGATCTGAAAGAATATTCCACATAAGAGAAATAATACCTGGTTTTATGCGATTTTCTTGTTTTTTTATCTCCTTACTATAGAGAATTTCTCATTTATTATTTTTGATTTCTAATATAGGATCAATTACTGCAGGAGTTTCAGTTGATAAATATGAATATGCAGATCATAATTCAAGCATACTTATCTCTGCAGCTCCTAATGCCAAAGAATATCAATATTCATTATCATCTTTAACTCAAGAAAGTCCTAAACTCTGTAAGAAAGGTTTAGCAACAGATTCTCATCACAAGGCAATAAAAAGTTTTACTGCAGGAATATTTCTACTATATCATAATGCCCTCTTTAAAGATAACATTCATTCAAACTTACCATCAGCATTATTTGGAGTATAATCACCAGCTGAAAACTTTATATCATATATTGGAGTATCAAGAGTTAAAGGTAATTTTTCAAATCAAAGAGCATATATCAAAGGTTTAATAGAAGATCAAGATTGTCTTGGATTTCTTACCATATCATTTTGTCCTTCAATCTCATTATTAAAATAATCTAGAGATCAAACATAAGCAAGAACATCTCAATTTTGCGAATCAAAATATAACATAGATCCATTTGTTGCCCCGTTTTCAAAGAAAGAATTTCAATTATTTTTCAAACTACTTTCAGCCATCTGCTGAATAGAATAATCTAATGTTGTTTTTATTGTAAATCCTCATTGCTTTAATACTCATGTTCAATATTCTTTTTCCAAAATATCTTTAATCCAAAATACAAAATGAGGTGCTTTAATATCAAAATAATTCTTTTCAAAAGTTATTGTTAATGATTCTATAAAAGCATCTTTTAATTCCTCCTCACTAATTTTTCAATCTTCAAATAATCTTCATAAAGCAAATTCAGCTCTTCAATTAACATAACTAACTGAATATGTCTTTCCATCTATTGTTACACTAGATGGACATAAAGATATAACAAACTTAATAAATGCTTCACTTGTATTTTTGTTAGAAAAATTAGCTTGTCTAATATTTTCCTTATATTTACTTATAATCATAGATTTTAAATTTCCTTCAAAAGGATATTCTGTTCCATTTCAATCTAAAATTTTAAATTTTCATCTAATACTACTAGATGATTTGAATGGATCATATCTTGAAGGAGCTTTAGGTATAGCAGATAATATAGCAGATTCAAGAATAGTTAAATCTTTTGCTGATTTATTAAAATATGTCTTACTAGCAGTTTCTACTCAATAAGAATTATTACCTAAAAATACATAATTCAAATAAAGTTCAAGAATTTTTCTTTTCATTTCTTGTTTTATCTGAGAACTTGTTAATTTTTTATTTTCATCTCTAATCTGTTTTTGTAAAATATTATTTAATCTTTTTGCAAGAATAATTTGCTTTAATTTATAGTCAACCTTATCTAAAAATGATCATCAAAAAGGTCTCTCTAAATTCATAATATTTGTAATAAGTTGCTGTGTTATTGTAGATCCTCATCAACCATTTTTTCAAATCATTGCCATAAATCATGCTCTAAATATTCACATAGGATCTAATCATTCATTATTCCAAAAATCTTGATCTTCAACAGAAATAATAGCATCTATCATATGTTGATTTATTCATGAAAGAGGTATAAATTCTCTATTCTCATCAAAAATTTTATAAAGAACTTCTCAATTTCTATCAGTTATAACAGTAGCTTCTGATAATGTCATATTTTTAACATGACTTACATCAGGCAAATCCTTTAAAATTCTTATTTGTAAATAAGAAAAAACTCAAACAATTCATAAAAAAAGAAAACTAGCTATAATCCAAAGAAATATTTTTCACCAATTTCTTTTTTTCCTTTGTGGTGCATTAAATGTTCTTTTTGAAAAATTTCTTGGCGTATATGCATAAATAGGATTTCTCTGCATGAAAATATAATTATATTTAAAATTAGAAAAGCAAAAATAATTTTAAACATTTACTCAATGAAAACAAGGATAATATTAATTATAATTCTTATTTAAATTTAATAAAAAAGAGTACTTAATTTGATTTTTTTTTAATAATTATATAAAATTATTATATAATTTAAATAACATTTTAATATGAATTCAAAGAAACCATTTTTTATAAGTTTATTTAGTTGAATACTCATTGCATTCATATTATATTTTTCAAATTGATTATGATTTGATATAAAAACAACCTACACTGATAATACAATAATTCGGATTATAATAGGTATTATATGGATACTTTTATGATTAATATGGAATAATAAAAATCAAAATACAAAATATCTAAAAAATATTTTAATATATATAGAAGTATATCTCTTCTTAATTATATATTTTAAACCATGATTAAATTTTTCAAACCGAGAATTTCTTATATTATACTTATGTTTCATATGACTATTATATGAAACAACTCATAAAAGACTAAAACAACGACAAACAAAATTTTTTAGTATTTTTTATTGATTATTATGAATTTTTATTATATCAATATGATGCTTTATGTGGTATAGAGTACCTATTGATGAAGATTATGTAAATAAACAATTTAATTATAATTTGATCACAAGATTTAATTGAAATTTAAATCAAACATATACAAATATATACTTAAATGAATGAAAAAATACTATAAAAATAAATCTTAATACATGATTTAATTATTCAAAACTAGAAGATAATAAAAATTATACATTATCTTTTTCAACTCAAGAATATGATAATGAAAATAAAATATATATAAGAGATAAGAAATGAAATATATTAATTATATATCCTCAAACGGCTGTAAATTTTTCAACAAAAGATAGTACATTATCTTATAATGTAGATCAATGATATTATTCTTATCATTTAATTAGTGAAAAATATCCAGATGAAGAACAATATTTAAAAGATGAATTTATAAATAAAAAGAAAAACATAATTTTTAAAGATTTACCAAGTTTTCTAAAAGACAACGAAAATTTTCAAAAATTCACTTTAATTTATACAAAACGAATATGAAAAATTTTACCTTTTTATAAGGAGAATTATAATATTTCAAAACAATATGAAAAATATTTCGATATAAAAGAAAATATAAAAATTAATTGAAAAATTGAAAACAAAAAAAATCTAATAGAACAAAATTGAAAAATATGAATAAATAACACAAATTGAACATCTAAATATAAAGAATATTTAAAAAAATTATTTTAATTAAATCTTAACATTTTTTTAACAATATGTTAAAAATATAAATATTTTAATAAAAATTTTTTTTAACTTTTTATACATTTAACAAAATTTTAACATAAACAAAAAATAATATTTTTATTAGTTAATAATTAATTTAATAATATATTTTAACAAACAAATTAAAAAAATAGATAAAATAAATAATAAACTTTTTAAATAAATTCTACATTATATTATAACTTGAAAATTAACATCATTTTTGTATTGTGAAATTTGTTTATATTTTATACTCATTTTTTAAATGAAAGATTATATAAAAAGAAGTCTTGTTGTATTATTTTTTTGATTGTTTTCATTATATCTTATTTATTGAATGATTATATGAAAACCAATAGTTCAAAATCAATATGAATATTTAAATATATTCTATTATATTCTTTTGTTATTAATCTGTTTATATATTACAATTTTCTATTGAATAATTCCTATTCATATAAAATTTAGTAGAGCTACATTACTTGTTGTATGATTAGCTGCTATTATAATGTGAAAAACTGTTTTTCTAAATGATCCTTTGAATGGTATATATATTTGAGATTTATGTTGTGTTTTATGAGTAATTATATTGATAATTTGACCAACAAATTTAATTACAACATCAAAAGTTAAGAAAAAGAAGGAAGAAAAAAACTTAGAAATAATAGAAGTATAGATATTTTAATTGAATTTACGAAGTAAATAAATATAAGTTACTTCGCAAAAAGCCCGGGTGATGGAATTGGTAGACATGCTAGACTCAAAATCTGGTGGCTTCACGGCCGTATGGGTTCAAGTCCCATTCCGGGTAAAAAATATTAAACAAGGAAGAATTTAAAAATCTTCTTTTTTTTAAATAAAATTTTTAAATTTGTTTGCTTTTTTTCTTAATATAAATACATATACAGAAGAATGTAAACTCTTTATTTTACTATGAAAGAAAAAATGGATTTAAATAAAGTTATGTTAATAGGAAGATCAACAAACACTTTACAAGTAAAAACAATTGAAAGTACTCAAAGTTCAGTTGTAAATTTTACAATAGCGACAAATAGAAAATATAAAAATAAGGAATGAAATATATTGGAAGATGCTGAATATCATAGATGTGTTGCTTATTGAAATGCTGCAGAAGTTCTTTGAAAATATCTAACTAAATGAAAAAAAATATATATTGAATGAAGATTAAGAACAAGAAAATGGCAAGATTCAGAAGGTCATGATAGATTTTCAACAGAAATAATAGTAGATAATTTCATATTTTTGGATACTAAACTTCCATGAAATGATGAAATTGAAGGTGAAAATATAGAAAATTATGATGATGAAATACCTTTTTAAAAATTAAATAATTATTAAATGGTTAAAAATATATGAAAAAAAATATTAAGTTTTTCATTAGATACTTTTGATTTATTAGTTTTTTTGATATTAGTTTTTTGAATAATTCTTTTTATTAGATTGTTTATTTGAACTCCTTATACTGTTGTTTGAGTAAGTATGCAGCCTACATTTCAATCTAGTGATTGGATTATTGTAGAAAAAATAACACAAAGATTTTCAAATTTAAAAAGATGACAAGTTATAGTTTTTGTACCACAATGAAAAGAAATACCTTACATAAAAAGAATTATATGACTACCATGAGAAACTGTTAAATTTGTAGATAATAAAACATATATATGTAATGAGGAAACAGAAGAGAGTGAAATAAAATCAGAAAATTGATTAAATTGTTTTATGTTGGATGAACCTTATTTATATCCTGATGCTAAAACAATTCCACAATGAGATAAAACAGAATTTGAAGTAACAAATTGATATTTTGTTATGTGAGACAATAGATGACATACTTCAGATTCATTATCATGTTTTTCAAGACAATGTTATAAATGAGCTAATTATTTAGTCTCAGATCAATATATGATATGAAGAGTTATGGTAAGATTATTTCCTAAATTCACAGTCTTTTAGTTTATAAAAAGACAAAAAATGAAGATTTTTTCAAATTTCGATACTAATCGAAAAAAAGAAGCAATAAAAGAATTGGAAGAAAAATATTGAAAGAAAAATTTACTAATTTTAAATAAAAGTTTCTTGTTTTTATTGGTAAAAGTTATTTTACCTGTTATTTGAGGTTTATTAATATATATAGGGGTTATTCTCCTTTTTGTATATTTATTTTGATGAGTTGAAAATATTTGAATATATATTGTATCATGAATATGATTCGTAATATATTTAATATTCATATATCCATCATTAAAATATTATATAGATTATAGGATGGATTTTTCTATAGTAACCCAAGATTTTCTTACAAGATATAATCAAACAGGTTTTTTTAAAAGAGATATAAAATCAAGTAATGTAAACAATATAAAAACTATAACAATTGATAAAAATAATATATTATATAATATATTTAATAACTGAGATCTTATATTTATGTCAGAATGAGGTAGGGAAAAAGACTGAGAAATAGTACTTCATTATATAAAGAATCCAGAAAAAGTTAGAAAAGATATTGTAAGAATAATGAAACTCTAGTTTAATTATTAATTAAAATAATATGAAAAACGAAATATCACCATATATTCCATACGATATGTATGAATCTTCACAGGAAATTGTTATTATAATGCCTTTATGATGAGTAAAAAAAGAAACATTAAATATAAAAATAGAAGATTATAAATTATTTATTGAATGAGAAAGAATTTTTACAGAATTAAAAGATAATTTAGTTCCAGTAAAAGAAGAATGTTATTGGTGAGAAATATTACAAAGAATAGATCTTCCTTCTCAGATATATTTTGACAAAATTCATAGTAAGTTGACAGCAGAAAATATACTTCAAATAGTTATACCAAAAGCTATTGTTCCATCTAAGATTTCGATAGAAATAGAAAATTAAAAAATTTAGATAAAATAAAAAAAAATGTCTAATTAAAAAATTTAGAAAACTATTTAATAATTGACAAAACTAGACTTTAAAAATTAAAAAAAATATGTCTAAAATATGTCTACATTGTCAAAATTAAAAATAAGTCAAAAAAGGCTTATTTTTTTGTTTTTATTAAAATTGTGAATATAATTAGAATAAGGAAAAAATTTAGTTTTATATTCTTACAAAAAGAGTTTAATGCCAGAAACAGAAACATATCAAACTCCTATTGAAGAACAAGATAATAAAAAAAATACACCTGAAAATTGAGAAGAAAATACTGAAATAAAGGGTGAGATTGACTGATATAAAGAAGAATTAGATGTTCATGAAAGTGTTTTAGAAAAAGAAGTTATAACATATAATTTATTAGAAAATACAGAATTAAAAAGAACAATGAAAGAAATTCTTTCAAATGAAGAATTTAATAAATATCCTGAACTAAAAGATAAAGAAACAGAAGAACAAAAAATGGAAATAATATTCAGAAAAATAAATAGAGTTATTTGAAAGTTTTATGAAAGAAAATTTAATATAAAAGAATGAGAATCTCGCCCAGGATATCTCAATGATATAATAATTCCTTCAACAGAATGGTTTTTAATGGATCTTTTAAAGAATGCAGGAAATGAAACTAATATCTGATTTTTATGAAAAATATCTGAATTAAATTTGAATAATATCTGAAATCTAATAATGGATGTAAAATCATTTTCTGAAAAATTTACATTACCATATAAATATGCTAAATCTTTAATAAATATTTCAGATTTTATTTCTCTTCCTAAAAATAGATGAGCTTTACAAAAATTAAATAACCCATATGAATTCTATGAGAAAGTATTTAATCATGTAGAAAATGGTGTTAATTTTTGGGAACAAGATTTTTCAACAGAAACAAAATGACAATCAGATTCTGAAAAAATTAATATTAATGATATAAAATGGGATAGATTTTGACTTACCTGTATGCAATCACAAAATCAAACACAAGAAGAATTAAATCAATCATTAGAAGAATGAAAAAAAAGAATAATAGACAATATATGAAATATAAAAATGGTAAATAATCCTAATACCATTAAAAAAATATTATGAGTTTTGGATAAATCAGATTGATTTATGCAATCAACTCAAAAAATGTGAAATGATTTATTGGACAAAGTAGACTGATTTTGAAATGTAGCTGATGCTTTAGAATCAGTAATATGAATTGATATACGAGAAGAAGTAAAAGATCTTCCTCTTATTTGATGAATGATTAATTTTGTATTATGAATATTATGATTTTCTTGAGGAATTGAATGAGTTGAAAGAGCACGAAAAAGAAGAAAAGTTGATGATCAATTAGATGAAACAAAAAAAGAATATATATCAAAAACATATGAAGAATATGTTAAAAACAAAAATGTAGATGATAATACTTGAAAAACAGTAATAGCAAATTATAAATTATGATTAGATGATAATTGTGCAAATAAGTTTGCAATAGATATAAATTTAGTAAGAACTAAAATTATTGAAAAAATAAAAGAAAATAACTCATTAATAAATCTATCAACATTAGCTGCTGTAACATGAAATGAATTTACAGAAACAGTAAAAGAAGGAGATAAAACTTATATAAAATTAAAAGAAAATGAGTTTACAGATGATAAGAAAGAAGAATTTGTTGATAAATATATAGTAACAATTTTACAAAATTATAAAAATACTAAAAAATTAGAAAAAATTGAAGATGCGGATACTATGGCATTTATTATGATTTCATGAATTACAGTAGATAAAAAAACTATTATGAATTGAGTAGAAGCTGAAGCTATATTACCGTCAGAATTCTATGAAAATGAAGTTACACAAAATAATTGAAATCAAAGTGAATCTTGAAGTCAAACAGTGGAAAGTTCGGTAATAAAAGATGAGAATAAATTAGTTGAAACTATATCAAATTATATATTAGAATGAGAATCATGAAGAAATTACTGAGCAGTAAATAAAAATGATGTAAATTGAGTTTCTTTATGATTACTTCAATGGCATAAAGAAAATGCTGTTGATTTATTAAAGAGATTAAAAGCGGCTGATGAAAATTGGTTTAATTCATGTATGACTGATCCTCTTTTTAATAATCTTGATAGTGCATGAAAAGCACGAAATGATCAACAAGCAAATCAATTTAAAAAATTAATGGAAAACGAAAAATGTAAACAAGTTATGGACAATATGGTCAAAGAATATGTAAAAAAATATATGGAATCATTTAAAAAATGGTGAGTAACAGATGAAAAAGCAATGATAGTTTGGTGTAGAATAGCTAATGCTGGTATTTGATTTGCTCAAAATTTATTGAATGAAATGAAAAATTGATGAAAAAATATTAACAATTATGAAGAAGTTATAGAAAAATTTAATAAAACAAGTTACGTTGCAAAATATTGAAATCTATTTAATAAAACTGATTCATCATGAACATCATTAGCTCAGAGAATATGAAATTATTCTCCTACTCCATGATGAGCAGACTTGGATATAGCCTAAAAAAACACGTTTATATAAACGTGTTTTTTTATATTTAATAATTTAATTGTTTTATATCAGATTGGCAAGAAGTCTAACAAAGGCATAAGATAACATAGCAATACAAATTCAGACAGCAGTTCAAATAAAAAGTCCACTTGCCTTTTTTGTTGCTTTTTTATCTCAGTTAGCTGTAATTAAAGTAAATCAAGCATAAATAGACATAGCTATAGAGACAACAAGAAATGACCACCATAAATAAGAATTTGTTTTATCAAAAGATTTTGCTATCAAATCAGTTCATCAATCTACCCTTGTTCTTTGTATATTTAGATCTTCATTTCCATCTCTTTCAGGAAGATCAACATGAATTTTAAACTGAGCAAATGTAGGCAAAAAGATAAATAATCATAATATAAGACATGCCAGTATTTTTTTAATCATAACAATATTATTATTTTATAAAATAACCTATCATAGATAAACTGGATTTATAGTAGTAGTTCAAATAGAGTAAACAATTCTGACGATAACAACACTTAATAATGCAAGAAGAATTCAAACAGAAATATAAATAATTCTCTTAAAAATATCTTTAGTTTCTTCTCAGTTTGATGATTTAATAACATACATAATTCAATTATAAATAATTAATGTTAAAGCAAGCATCAACATTACTCTTAAAAAAAGTCTCATTGCAGAAACAATCATTGATCATTGCCTTGTAAACTCACCACTAACTCAATGTTTATCAATATTTAATGAAAAAGATAAACTATCTTTTAAAACATATCTTCAAACCTCTCATTTTGATGTTCAAATAGTTTCTCATCATACCATTGTTCCATAAAAATCATATGATGGAGTGAATGCTTTTTCTAATAAGTCTTTTTCAGCAAAAGAAAAATTTATACCAAAGAAGGTTAATATTAGAGAAATATAAATAATTAATTTTTTAAAATTGAACATAATTATTACATTTGTGCAAGTAAACTATCTGCTTCAACAAGATCTTGTTCTCTTGTCTTATCTTCTTTCTCCTTAATAATAGCTTGATTTTTATAATAACTATCAGAATATCTTTTATTAATTTCTTCTTGTTTTTGAGCATATTTTCTGTTAATCTCTTCTAATTTTTGTTTTTCTCTTGTAAGAATATCATCTAATTTATTAATTTGTTCTTCAGACATTATAGGTAAAAGATTAAACCAATTTTGCTTTTCATCATGTTCGGCAAGAGATTTAGACTCAAGAATAAGTTGTATAAGAGGAGCTCTACTTACCAAAAAATCTTCAGGAATATTAAATTCAGCGGCCAAAGCCCAAAGATGTTCAGGTAAATATTGTTTAATTGCGTCTGTCATGGTGTGACTATTATCAAAATAAATAATTATATATTTTTTTTACCCATCAAACTTTTTTTTCTTCACTTTTTTTAGTCGGTTTTATTGTTATTTTATCTTCTTCAATTTGATTTAATAAATCTTCAGCTTTTTCTACTTCTATATTATGATATTTTTCGGATTTCTCTTGAACTAATGGTGTCTTTCTCATATTTTCTTTCATCTTTCTAATCTCAGATTTAGAAAGTCTTTTAACTCAATTACTTCAAGAGTAATAATTTTCCTGCATAATATTAATTACCTAATAAAAATTATTGAGGGACAACTTTTGTATTACTTTTTAATACATTAATAACATCTTTTTCGTTGATAAGATTCTTTGCAATTAATTTCTTAGCATAAAGTTGCATAGAAATCATTCAAGAAGTTGCAGAAGAATCTAAAGCAGATTCGATAGCATTCAAATCCATCTTTCTAATACTATTTTTTACTGCAAGATTATTAAGTAATAATTCAAAAACTCAAATTCTAGAATTTACATCAGCTCTTTTTACAAGCATTTGTGATTGAATTCATAACAAACTATCCGCTAATCTTTCTGCTACACTTTCTTGCATGTTACCAGGGAAGAAAGATAAGAATCTATTTAATGTATGACTAGCTGAACTTGTATGAAGAGTACTGAAAACTAAGTGTCAACTTTCTGCAAGAGAAAGAACTGTTTCAGCAGTTTCTGTATCACGAATTTCTCAAACAAAAATAATATCAGGATCTTCTCTCATAACAGATTTTAGAGCATTTTTAAATGACCATGTATCATGTCCAACTTCTCTTTGAGAAATAATACATTTTTCAGATTTAAAAATATACTCAATAGGATCTTCAATAGTAATAATATTATCAGTTCTTGTCTTGTTAATATAATCTAGCATACTAACGATAGATGTAGACTTTCAGCTTCCTGTAGCTCATGTAACAAGATATAATCATTTTGAAGCTGTAAGAATATTATTTTTAATACTATCAGCAAGATTTGAGAACATCATTTCTTCTAATTTTCTGATGTTTGGATTGATTTTTCTCATAACAATTCAGATTTTTCCTTTTTCAAAGAAAGCATTAATTCTATAAGAAATTCAATTCTTTCATTCATAAGAAAAATCACTTTCCTTATCACAAATAAATTTATCAAGACTCTGAATATTATTTTGAAATAATTGTTTCAAAATATTTTCCATTGTTTCATTATCAAGTAATGGAATTCTTTCATCTTGGATAATATCTCCATTAAGTCTATAAGAACTTCTTCCTGAAGAAGTTAGATGAATATCGGAGATATTCGGATCTTGAAGTGCTGAAAGAATTGTATCAATATCAATTCTTGAAGTTGCAATAGTATTCATAATTTTGTTTATAGATGTAAAATCACCTCTTCTACAAGTATAATCAGAAAAACAATATTTGTCAAAAAAATCGAAAGAAAATAACAAAAAAATAAAAGATAAACAAAAATTTTAATAAACCATTAATAATATCCTCATATTAGAGACAAATAAATGATAAAAAATAGTCTTTACAATATAAAAGAGATTTGTAATATAAACCACGTATTTATCTTTAATTTTATATCAGAAAAACAAATGAACATTAAAAAATTTGGAATTCTTGGTTGTTTTTGATTGTTAGCTCTTTTTATTGCATGATGTGGTCAAAAAACACCAAACCTATCTTTTGAAGAAACATTAAATGTTTGGAAAAACGAAACATCATCAATGGAGAAAATAGTAGATTTTCTTAATGATTCTGGAACTCAACTAAAGAATAATCTATGAATTAGTGCTAATTTTACAGTAGGAGATACTGAAAAATGAGAAATAAAAATAGAATCAGATTCTTCAAATGATAATAGTACAAAAGATTCACAAGCAAATGCTGTTGTTGTATTTAACATGGATAACTGACAAGAAGATAAAATTTCAGGAAGTTTTGATTTAGATACAATTTTTAAGGACTATCAAATTTTCTTAAAATTAAACTCTTTTGATCTACAACTACCTCAGACAGACGATATGTCTATATTTGCAATGATTAATGCTATGGCAACTTCACTTAAGGAAAAATGGATTACATACGATAATCCTGAACTCATGCAAATGTTAAAGGATTCAACAACAAGTAATACAGATCTTTTGAAAGAGATGAATTTATGAGATGAAGATTTGAAGACCTTATTCAAGGATGAAGAATCAACAACATATAATTGAAAACCAGCATGGAAAGTATCTTTAAATGAAGAAACTCTTAGAAATATAATATTAGCTGCATATGATCATGAACAACAAGAATCATTAAAACTATATGCAGAAAATGAAGAAATAATTAGTGATTTACAAGAATCAAGAGCAGAGTTTGAACAAAACCTTAACAATATAAAATTAGATAATCAAGAAGTATATCTAGTAATAAACTCTTGAAAAGATGTAGATTTAGTTGTAGCTAACCTTGATATTGTTTCTTGAGAATCTGTTGCTAATGTAAAAGAAGTAACAGATTGAAAAACAACAACTTATGAAATAACAATGGATACTGCATCAGAAACAAATCCTGATGAAAAAGAACAAATTAAAGTAACACTAGTTCTAAAAAAGTGAAAGATTAATTATGATTTCTCTCTCGATATAGATAAAATTACTAAATCAGAAACAGAGAAACTTTATGCTATGGAATGAACTTTATCTTTGTCTTTGACGGAAAAAGCTCTAGCATTTAACGCAGATGTAAAACTATCAAACGACACTTTAAGTGCTAATGTTAAAGCAAAATATTCAAGCGAAAAAACTTCAGGAATTACTTTTGTAAAACCAGAAAATGCTGAAGATTTGTGATGATTAATTGAATCTCTTCTTGGAGTTGGAATGCAAGATGATTTAGGTGATTTTTGAGAAGAATACGATTATGATACAGAATGAGAATCTGTTGCAGAGGAAATAAGTACTGAAGAACCAGAAGAGACAGCTGAAGAAGCTGTTGTAGAAGCAGAATAATAAATAATATCTTATAAAAGAAAAAACTAACCAAAAGGTTAGTTTTTTCTTTGAATTGAATTTCTTATGAGGATTGATATACTTAAATGAAAGTATTTATAAATGTAATAGTTTTTTTATGGAAAAAAGAAAAGTGTGAGATTTAGAGAAGAGATCAGTAGAAAAAAAATCAAAAAAAACAAGTATCTTTTCGAAAATAACAATATTATTAATAGCTTTTGCATTAATATTATTTCTTATAAAACCATTTGCACAAGGAATGAAATGATTTTTCCAAGATACAGCGAAAAAGACAGTAAAAGTGTTAAGTAAAACAGTATGAACACCAATGCAAAAGGATGAATATTGAAATGTAAATATGTTATTAGTTGGATACGGATGAGGAGGTCATTGATGAGGATGGTTAGCAGATTCTACAATAGTTGCTTCATGGAACCCAGAAAAATGAGTATTATCTATGCTTTCAATTCCGAGAGATTTATTTGTGCAAAATCCTCTTGGTTGAAATTGAAGAATTAATACAGTATTTTCTCAATTATATTGAAAAACAAAAGATTTAAAAGAAGCAGGATCATGATACGCAAAAGAGATAGAAAAAATAACAGGTTTAAGTATTCCATATTTTGCAACAATAGATTTTGATTGATTTAAAAAGATAATTGATGATATTTGAGGAATAGATATAGATGTTCCTTATGCTCTCCATGATTATGAATATCCTGACGATAATTTAAAAGGATATGATCCTCTTCATGTTGAAGCATGACGACAACATATGGATTGAAATTTAGCACTAAAGTATGCAAGATCAAGACATTCTGCAGGACATGCATCAGATTTCGATCGTTCATATAGACAACAGTTAGTGATAAATGCCATAAAAGATAAATTATTAACAGGATGAAATTTGACACTATCAAATGCTAATGAGTTATACGATAGCTATATTGAAATGGTTAATACTAATGTTTCTCTAAATGAAATGTTGTGGACAATCCAATATCTCTGAATGGTTAAAATGTATACATTCTGATTAAATACCTCATACACTTATGATAATCTAAGATGAGTACAAAAAGGATGATTCTTATATAACCCACAAAGAGAATTGTTTTGATGAGCATCAGTATTATTACCAGTGTGAGCATCTGCAGCCAACTTAACACATTATGATGCAATTCATGAATATGCAGATTTTGTTTCTCATGTTCAATGATTCTTGTTAGATAATGCAACAATAGAAGTAGATAATTGAATAAGCAAGGATGCTTTACGTGAGAAAGGATTACAAGGCGTAAAAGTTGCATGAAGAATTGCAACAAAGATGAAAAGATTTTGATTAGATATTGTAGATACAGATAATGTTGATTTTCAGAATCAAACAACAGTTATTATTAATACTGAAAACGAAAAACCAGAATGATTTGAATGAACAATTCAAGCAATAAAAAACTTTATTCCTGTTGATGAAATAATATATAATACTTGAGTTGTAAAATCAATAATTGACGACTATTGAAATGAGGTTGTCATCTATACATGAACAGATGTTCAAGTAATATTATGATCTTCTTATTTAACATATCTTGATGAAGAACCATTTAAACCAGATACGCTTACAGTAAAGTATTATGATTAATTTACTTTTCATTTTTTAAAACAGAATGGAGCTTTTACTTCCACCAGATGTATATAAATCACTCCCCTTGTTAAAAGATTTTGTTAAAAGTTTATGAATTAATCCAGAAAATATAAAGGACGAAGACTTATTTCTTTGTGCCTTTGTTCATAAATCATATGCAGCGGATTTTAAGGAAGAGTATGATCACAATGAAAGATTAGAATTTTTATGAGATGCTATTCTTTGATCAATTATATCTAGAAAACTATTTCTAGAATTTCCAAAAATGCCAGAATCTACAATGACACTCTATAAAATAGCTTTAGTAAGGGAAGAAAACTTATGTAAAGTAGCCAAGAAAATAAATCTTCATAAACAATTATTTATAAGTAAATGAGAAGAAAGAAGTTGATGACGTGAAAAACCATCAATTACATCTGATGCTCTAGAATCATTAATTTGATATATTTCTCTTGATATTTGATACTCTGCAGCACAAGATTTTGTTTTAAAATATATTTATCCAGAAATAGAAGAAATACCACAAACATCTATAAAATCATATAAAACATTGGCACAAGAAGACATCCAAAAAGAATATAAAAAACTCCCAATATATAAGGACAGTGAAGCAGAAAAAGATTCTAAAAACAATGTTCTCTGTTTCCGTTCAGAAATAATAGTAAATGATAGTGTATTAGCTGTTTGATTTTGAACAAATAAAAAGAAGGCACAAGAAGATGCAGCAAAGAATTATATAGAAAATAAAAACAATAAATAAGGTATAATACTTGACTTCTTCTTGAAAATTAATTCAAAAAAAATACTATTCACTTCAGACAATTTTTTAATTTTTTTAATCCAAGAGGGATGAAAAAGTCGTATGGTATCGTAAAAAGAGGGTATATTTGGTTATTCCTTGGAATTTGAATTGCTGTAGTTTCATGGGTTTTGTTTATGTTTAATGCAGAATTTTCTGAAGAATTTACAGGATGAGTAAGTATTGAATTTAATTGAACAGTAACAGATTCTTTTGAATGAGATTTAAGTGCAGATTTACAAGAAAAATGATTCTCAAAATTAAGTATAAATGTTGATAGAGAGGGAAGTGTTACAAAACTAAAAATAAACTGAAATCTTGAAGATGATAAAAAGGTTAACGAGCTTTCACAAGCTATTCCAGCATATTTAATAGAAAATGGAATTATAGATTCAGCAGAAGATGTTACTTCACAGGCTGTTGTATGACCAAGTGTTTGAGATTATATGCGTTCAACTGCTGTTAAAGCGTTAATCTTCTGACTTATAGCAATGATAATATATATGATTTTCTCTTTTGGATGAATAAGAAAGTATGTAGCTCCATCTATTTTGGCAATTGTTGTACTTTTAAGTTCTCTTTTAAGTATTTCTTTTCCTGCTGGAGCATATGGATTATGGATGGGAATCGATTCAACAATTCAGATAGATACTGTATTTATTATCGCAATTCTTACAATTATTGGATACTGAATTAATGATGTTATTATTATCTTTGACAGAGCAAGAGAAAATATAGTAAAACATTCTAAAAAAGAGTTTTCTTATCTAGAAGTATTTGAAGAAAGTATCGCTCAAACAATAAAAAGATCAATAGGAACATCTTTGTCTACATTACTTGTTTTGTGTGCAATGTTTGTTTTTGGTACATGAGTAGTTCAAAGATTCGCATTTACAGTAGGAATGTGAGTTATAGCATCATTCTTAAGTAGTGTGTTTGTTGCAATACCAACGGCCTATATTCTACTTAATTTATCTAAGAAAAGAAAATAATTAATTTAGGTATATCTAAAAGATCTAACTATAAGTTAGGTCTTTTTTTTTATAGAAAAAATATAGAAGATGTGTATAGTATCATTGTATTATTGTTATAAAAGAAGAATGAAAGTAGTTATGTATGAAGATGAATATCTATTTTATGTGTGGAAACCTGCAGGAATTCCTTCAACTTTTTGAAATGAAAAATCTTTTTTAGAAATGCTGATGGAAGAGAACCAATTGTTTGTAGAAACCTTAAAGAAAAACTTCTCAGAAGAAGAGGAATATTGATTATTAAATAGACTTGATACACCAACTTCTTGATTACTTTATTTTGCCAAGAATAGAGAAATAAAAGAGAAATATAAAGAATTACAGCAAGTTTGAAAGGTTAATAAGTATTATTTAGCACAGGTATATTGAGATATTAGGTATCGATTAAAAGATCAATGAAATACGATAAAATTTCCAATTATGCATCATAGATTTGAATCAGATCGTATGGTAGTAATAAAGACAGAAGACGACAAATGAAAATGAAAAGGCAGGTATCATAATGTTGAAACAAAAATTCTGGAACATGAACGAAATGAAAGGGAAAATACTACGACAATAATAATTTCTATTCACAAATGAATTCGTCATCAAATAAGAAGTCATCTTTCCTCTATCTGATATCCTATAGTATGAGATCCTATTTATTGAAAAAAGAAGGATCAAAGGAGGTGAGAATTACAGCTTTTTTGTGTGGGTTTGGGGGTTAAAGGAGAATAAAAAGAATTTCTTTTATAAAGAAATTCTTTTTTTTGTTTAAAAAATTCACTAATTCTATGAAAGTGTGAATTTTTTTGAAAAAATAAAAAATTAATATATAATATTAAAAGATAAAATTCACTAATTCTATGAAACGGTGAATTTTATGAAAGGTGTAGTTTTTATTTTCACTAATTCTATGAAAGTGTGAAAATAATAAATAGGATATGTTGGAAATTCACTAATTCTATGAAACAGTGAATTTCTAAAAACACGGTTGGTTAAAAATTCACTAATATAGTGAATCTTGTTTTATATGGTCAGATATTCATATGATTGAGCATCCGTGAAAATTATTAGCTCAATATTTAGAAGAAAACTGATACACTCAGAAGAGTTTTTCTGAAAAAATAAAAAAAAGAGTTAGTGAAATAAATGAATTAATAAAAGGGAAAAGGAATATAACGATATCGTGGGATGTTTTACTTTCTCAAGCACTTTGAACACCTGAAAAATTCTGGATAAAAAAACAAATTGACTATGATTATGAACAATACTTAATTAAAGAATGAATTCATGTATCAACCAGTTTTAAAAAAGAGAATATTTTCCATTCAGTGGAAGACGTTAATCCGGTAAAAGAACCAGAGAAGAAGCTAGAAATAAGGGAAATAGATTTGACACAAAAAGACGAAAACGAAACAAAAAGAATTGTTTGGAATAAAGAGGAAATACAAGAGAAAAAAGAGGAAAATATTAAAGTTGAAGATCAGAAAAAAGAACAACCTAAGGATTGAAAATCAACTTTATGAAAAGTATTCAAGGAATTCTAAAAGAGATTTCTATAGTATGCAAGTCATATTATACATAAAATGATAATATGTATTCCATAAATATGGAGTGCATTTTTTGATATCCATAAAATAGTTTTATCAAATAGGTTTCCAAGATGTAGTGGTGTATTTTCATCTTTGAGAAGAGAAAAGAGACAATATAGACATCAGAAGAAAACAGCCAAAACATAAGGAAGAAAATAGTTTCCTTCAAAATATCAAAATCCAAAAATTAGAATACTATTTATGAAAAGTAGAACAAAGAAAAAAATTCAAATAGAAAAATACTCTTTATAGAATCTTGCAAGATATCACCATATAGCAAAGATTATAGGAAGTGTTCCATATGAAAGATATTCTTTAACAAATGGATGTGAAATTAGAAGAACGAAAATAATAATAGCAAACACCCATTTCTTTTTTACTTTATGAAGCTGTGATAATACAAGTCTAGCTAATATAATTCCAGCTAGAATATCTATAGTTTCAGGTCAAAATCAAAACCTCAATCTAACAAAATAATTAAAAACAATAATTATAATGGCCCAAATGAATATATTCCATCTTCGGCGATAAGATCATGAAAATCATACCAAAAAGAGGAATATCGGGAAGGCCATCCTTCAAATAAGTCTAAATCATATAACATCAGGGAAAATATAATATCATATATGATCTATAATCATTGTAAGAATGGCAAAAACCTTCAAATAATCATAAAGATTTGGTCTTAATGAATCTTTTATTTCTGTATTTTTTTCTTTCTTCATTTGCAAACAACAAGTAAATGAGTACAGTTACGAATAATAGATATATTTAATTAAACTACAAGTTGATGTTAAAAAACAAAGAAATTTATATAAAAGGACTCTTTTTTTTCCTTTGTTGAATGGTTGTTGGAGGATGAATAGTTTTACGAAGAACAAGTGCAACAACAAAATATTTATGAGAATTCTTTTCATGATTAGAAAGAAAATATATCCGTATGGAACAAGTTTCTCGTGTTTTAGAAAAAAATTTTTACGACAAAGAATTGCTTTCTTGAGCACAAGATGAAATGATAAAACAAGCAATAGAATCATATGTTGATTGACTATGAGATCCATTTACAACCTATTTAAATGAAGAAAACTATTCAGAATTAAAAACCGATTTGGAGTGAACAGCTTCAATAGAATGAATAGGCGCTGTTGTGTCTAAAAAAGACTACTATATTCAAGTAGAAGAGGTCTTAAAAAATACTCCAGCATATATATCATGACTACAGCCACTAGATAGAATAGTTCTTATATGAACATGAGAAACAAAAGATATGACAACTGTAGAAGCAGTGTCTCAAATGAGAGGTCCTAAATGAACATCAGTGTTTCTTTTTATAGAAAGAGTAGATAAAAATTGAGAGAAACAATATCTAGAAAAAGAAGTAAAAAGAGATGTTATTAATGTTCCATCAGTAACGCAAAAAGTATTTGAGGAAAATGGTGTAAAAATTTGATATATAGAAGTTTCAATGTTTTGAGACCAAACAAATAGATTTTTTACAAGAGCAATATCTGATTTGTTGGAGGAATGAGTTAAATGAATTATTATTGATCTCAGAGGTAATGGTGGATGACTCTTGACTAGTGCTGTCGAACTAGCAGGTCATTTTATACCAAAAAATGAAATTGTTGTAAAAACAAAATATTCTATATTTGAAGACATAGATTACAAATCAAAATGATTCTGAGAACTAGAGAAAATGCCAATAGTTATTCTTGTTGATTGATTATCGGCATCTTCAAGTGAAATCTTAGCTATAGCATTAAAAGAAAGAAATAATGCAACTATTGTATGAAGACAAAGTTTTTGAAAGTGATCAATCCAAACTCTTTATAATTTTGATGATAAAACTTCGTTAAAATATACGGTTTGAAAACGATTTTCTCCTTCTTGAAAAACAATAGATTGAGAAGGAATAACTCCAGATGTTGATGTTCCATTTGATTTGGAGTTGTATAAAAACGAAAGAAGAGATAATCAACTAGAAAAAGCAAAAGAAGTTCTAATAGACAAAATAAAATAGTTTTAGTTACTACAAAATAAGAGGAATGCTTCTTTATTGAAAACCGGTCGCAGAAAAGATAAAGGAAGAATTAAAGTCAAAATCCAAAAAATATTTTCCTAATGCTGATTATTACATGGCAATCCTTTTCTTTTGAGATAATTCTTCTTCAAAAGTATATGTAAAACATAAGCAAAAATATTGAGAAGAAATATGAATTCCAACAAAAATATTTTGACAAGATTCGTCAACCGAACGAACAAAAGAAAAAATTATAGAATTAATAGAAAAGCTTAATAATGATAAAAAATGTATCTGAATAATTGTTCAACTTCCACTCCCAGAAAAACTATCAACATATAAAAACGAAATATTATCAGCAATAACTCCAGAAAAAGACGTAGATGGTTTATGATGAGATCTTGTTGGTAAATCTTTCTTTTGAATGATAAATTTCACTCCAGCAACACCTAAAGCAGTAATGAGTCTCTTAGATTTTTATAATTTATGAGACTTAAGAAACAAGAGAGTAGCTATTATATGACAAAGCACTATTGTTGGAAAACCATTAGCAATCGAATGTATAAAAAGAGGTGCACAAATAGCATGTTTTGATATAAATAATACCCCAGCAGAAATAAAATGATATTGTAAACACGCCGATTATATTTTTTCATGAACAGGTCAAATTCATCTAATAGACGAGAATTATATTAATGACGAAAAAAACCAGATTGTAGTGGATATATGATATTGACACCTCGAATGAGTCCCTGTAGGTGATGTAAATTTCGAAAAAATAAAGGACAAAGTCCTTCATATAACACCAGTTCCATGAGGAGTTTGACCTCTAACTATTGCATCCTTATTTTCAAATATTTTCGATCTTTGGGAACAATTCCATAAATAAAAGAAGTGATTTAAAACCACTTCTTTTTTTTGAAAATAATAATAGTTATCACGGCAAATACAAACATTATAAGTAAAATGTAGGTAAATGCCAACGCGCTATTTTGTCATGGAAGTTCGACATTCATTCAATAAATACCACTAATCATTGTTAATATTCAAATAATAACAGTTAACACAGTCAAAATACCAATGTTTGTGTTTGTCATCATATTGGTTAAGGTATTGAAAATTTCACTAATAGAGTCGATATTTTCGTGGATAATCGAAATTTGGTTTAATATTTTACTTGTTTTATACTCAAGATCCTCAAAATAAACATCCAAATCTCCTTCGTAAAAATTAGCTGTAGCTTTTTGAAGCTCGATAAGAATCTCTTCCTGAGGTGTAATAATAGTTTTCAAAAGAACAGCATTCCTTTTTTTAATAAGAATTGTTTTTAAAAAATCGCTATCAACAAAATTCTTATCAAATACCTGATTTTCGATATCATGAAGATCGGCATTAAACTTATTTAATCCTAAAAGAACTTTATCATACATAACATCGATAATCTTATAGAGAATATAATAAGGTGAAATCTTATAATCTTCAGTTTCATCTCATTCTTCCTTAATCTCGTTTTCATATTCTTGTCTAATCTTTTCTATGTTATTTGTAGGATATTTTGTAATGGTAATAATGAAATCCTTTCAAAGAATAATATTCATTTCATTAGAAACATATTTTCCTTCTTTTTCGTTATATTTAGGAAAATGAATAACAAGAAAAATACAGTCATCATAAGTGTCTATTTTGTCGTGAGCACTAGATTCTAAAATATCCTGCTCAATCATCTCGTGTAAATCAAGATCCTTTACAAGATTTTCAAGTTCTTGGTTTCTAGGTTTTGAAAGGTAAAGCCACTTTATCTTTCATATTTTTAAAATGTTTTTTATCATTACCAAAAAATAGATGATAAAAAATCGAATGACCAAAATATAAAAATTTTAAAAATTATTACAAAAGAAAAGTAGTGTTTTTCTACTTGTCATTTTTAATTTTCTCTTTTTTTATTTGTCTAGAAAGATTATTAACTTGATCGAGAGATAGTCATAATTTTTCGGCAATCTCTTTGTTTGTAAGCCCATTTTCTTCTTTATTTTTTAGAAGGATGACAGCCTCTTCTCTTTTTTTCTCAAAAATAGAATTATATCTAGGAATTAATCATTTGTCAGATAATCTTTTTCTGATACGTACAACTTTATCAGTTAATTCTCTTTGTTTTTCTGGACTTATTTCTCATTCAAAAACATCTTTCCAAATAATTTTAGCAATTTCTAAGTTAGACAATTGTCATTGACAGTTCAATAATGCTTCGTAAATAGGAAGTAATTCAGGAGATATTGTAATATTGGTTTCTTTCATAATCTCTTTTCTTTTTATATATTCTTTCTCTCCTTTTTCTTGTAAAGCCTCTTCTCTGACCTTACGTATATAACTTTTAGAGGCATTTGTCATTTTGCTAATAGTTTCATAATTATTATCAGGAGAAATCTTCACAAAATCTTTTATAATTGCCCTTTTTGTTTTAGTTCCATTACGAAACTGATTTTTGTTAACATAATGAAGATTAGAATAACGAATATTTTTATAATCTCAATCAATAGGTTCAAGAATATAGGCGTTAGGATATTTTTTCTTTAGAGCATAGTTCGGAAAATACGGTCAAAAAACTTTATCCATAAGCAAAATAAGTCAGACTTCTCAATTGACATGTTGAATTTCTCAATTTTTTTTCACTGATTTACGGATACGAACCCTTGGTCCACGTTTTTCTGGATGAAAAAATGGCTTCATAATCTTCCCATCAGGAGAATAAAACTGTCATTCTCTGTCAATACGATACCATCCCCCTTTATAAGGAACAGCATCGATTTTCCCCTCTGGTGGAATTTTTCCTTCGAGACTTTCTGTTTCCATTTTACTCAAAAAAGCATCCGTAATTTTAGGATCGTTGTTAAATTTTCAAAAAGTACTTTTTTGTTTAGATAATGAAATTCAAGAAAGACTTTTTTTCATTAGAATAGAATAAATAAAAAAGGAGTATGTTTTATATAGTATACTCCTCTTTTTATGTTTGTCAAAATTTAACCGAAATTATACATTAAACTTGAAAATCATAACATCTCAATCTTGTACAATATAATCTTTTCATTCTAAACGAATCTCTCATTTTTCTCTTGCTTTAGACCAAGATCATGCTTCTAGTAGTTTTTCTGTATTGATAACTTCTGCTTTAATAAATCCTCTCTCAAAATCGGAATGGATAGCTCATGCTGCTTGTGGTGCAGTAGAATTGATTGGGATAGTCCAAGCTTTTGTCTCTTTCTCTCATGTAGTAAAATAATACATAAGTCATAGTTGATTAAACGCCAATCAAATAAGATCATCTAATGTAGGAATAGAAACTCCGTTCTGAATTTCTAATAATTCATTTAAGAACTCATTTCTTTCTTCATTATTAAACTCCATCATTTCTGATTCAAGTTTAACACAAACAATAGCAACAGGTGCATTAAATCTCTTTTCAAAATCCTCTTTTAAACTTTTAGCATTCACCAAATCTTCTTGAGACACATTAAGTGCATAGACAAATGGTTTTAATGTTAAGAAATTGTAAGATTTAATAAGTTTCAAATCTTCTTCAGATAACTCGTCAATAATAGTATTAGCAAGTTTTCCTTCTAGAAGAACATTATAAATTTTCTCTAAAGCTTCAGCAGCTTTTTTATCATCCTTATTTTGAGGAACTTTAGCTCTTTTTTGAAGAGTAGGTAAGACTCTTTCAACTTGTTCAAGATCTGCAAAAATTAATTCTGTATTTATAATTTCTCTATCTCTTTCGGGATCAACTTCTCACTCAACATGAACAACATCACTATCTTTAAAATATCTTAATACTTGTACGATTGCATCAACTTCTCTGATATGAGAAAGAAATTTATTTCCAAGCCCCTCTCACTTACTTGCCCCTTTTACAAGTCAAGCAATGTCAACAAACTCAGTATGAGCATAAACTATTTTTTGAGAATTAGACATTTCTGCAAGAGCGATAACTCTAGGATCTTTAACATCAACAATTCAAACATTAGGTTCTATAGTACAAAAAGGAAAATTTTCTGCAGGAGCAGCATAAGATTTTGTAAGTGCATTAAATAATGTTGATTTTCCAACATTAGGAAGTCCAACTATTCAAATTTTCATAGTAGTTTTGTCCGAATAAAAACACATCTATACTAGGAAAATATGGTTAATTTACAAGTCAAAAAAGAAAAATATAAAATAATTGACAAAATAAAAATATGGTATATAATATAGTAGAAAAATTTTTATTTCTTCAATATAAAAATATGAAAAAATGTCTTTTTTGATTGCTAATCTTATTGGCTTTCTTGGGGTTAAACCTTTTTGCATGAGTAATGCATGCGATGGAAATTGACGCAGAAACAGATTCTTTCTGTTTTACATGGGAAGATAGTAAATTTACAAACGAAAAATTTGAAAAAACAGTAAAAATCACAAGTTTTGATTGTGCTAATACAAGAACTGTTGTTATTCCAGAAGAATTAAAATGAGCTCTTGTTGTAGAAATTTGAGATGAAGCATTTAAGGATAAGGGAATTAAGTCAATAACATTTCCTGAAACAATTCAAAGAATAGGTAATTATGCTTTTTATGGTAATGAATTAGAAAGTGTTGTTATCCCAAACACAGTAACAAGTTTATGAACGAGTGCATTTGAAAATAATAAAATTAATTCTCTTGCTTTGTGAAATTCACTTAAAAGTGTTTGAGCACAATGTTTTTCAGTTAACGCTTTAACTATTGTAGAAATTCCTGAAGGAGTATTGAATATTTGAGAATGAGCATTCAGCAAAAATTCAATTGAACATATATTTTTGCCAAAATCACTAAGAAATATCCAATCAGAAGCATTTTATGGTAACAGACTTACAGAGGTAATCCTTCCTTCATCAATAGCAACAATTGGTAAAGACGCTTTCTGTTGAAATGAATCAGAAAAAATCGTTGTTGAAAATGTAGACGAAAACTTACTAGTTAATAATTGTTTAGCATCAACATATGAAGAAGAAATTGTAGAAGAAGAACATAATGTTGCAGACGAAGAAGAACAATTAAGAATGGAGGAACAAAGATTACTCGAAGAAAGTTTACTCGAAGAAAGTTTAAATGAAGATGAAGAAATAATTAATGAAGAAATTGAAGTTGTAGACGAAGAAGATATCGATGATGAAGCTGAAGAGGATGAAGAAGATATTGATGATGAAGACGAAGAGAATGAAGAAGATATTGATGATGAAGACGAGGACGAAGAAGATGATATTGATGATGAAGACGAAGAGGATGAAGAAGATATTGATGATGAAGATGAAGAAGATGACGAAGACATTGAAACAGAAGAAGAAAATACTCCAGAAGAATCTACAGTAGAAACTTCATCAGAAAATTCATTACCAATTACATATGTTATCATTATTGGTCTTGTTGCTTTAGTATTATGATTCTTAGGATGAATGGCAGCAAAGAAAGCTAAATCAAATAAAAATAACGCTCCACAATCATGATCACCTTTAGGAAGTTCTGAAGAAGCTCCAACTGCTACAACAATTGATTCTCTTATTGAAGGAACACAAGAAGCTCCACAGGCAGAAGTTGGTGAAGGAGCTGTTGAAGCACAACCTCTTGCAGATGAAGATGTATTTACTGAAAATGCAGTAGAGGTGCAACCAGCAGAAATTTCTGAACCTCAAGAAGTATCAGAACCAGTCTCACCAGAACCTAAAGAAATCCCAGTAGAAGCTCCAGTGGAAGCTCCTGTAGAAACAGTAGAACCTCAACCAACTGAAGAATTTGTTCAAGAACAACCAGTTAGCGAAGAAATTCCTCAACCAGTAGTTGAAGAAGTAGACACTCCAGTTGTTTCAGAACAACCACAAGAGGTAGTTCTTGATGAAGGAGACGAAATTGCATTTACTGAAGAAGAAAAACCACAAAATTAGTTGTGAATAAAAATATAGAAACATTCTCTCTTAATTGAGGGAATGTTTTTTTAATAAAAAAGAATAAAAACACTAAAAACAATTGCAAAAAGGAAAAGGAATCCTATATATAAAATATATCTTATATACAAAACAAACATATGATTTTTCGATTAATTGTGTCAATAATATTCGGTCTAATTTTTGGGTCATTTTGATCTGTAATTTTGGCAAGACGATGAAATTCTGAGACCCTAAAACAGGCAAGCTCAATCATCCGATGAAGATCAGAATGTCCACATTGTAAACATACCTTACAGGCACGAGATTTGGTTCCTTTGCTAAGTTTTGCTATCCAATGATGAAGATGTCGTTATTGTAATAGAAAAATCTCTCGACTTTATCCAATCCTTGAAATAGGTTCAGCTATCGTTTTTTGATTAACATTCCGATATTTTTATCCGGAAGGAATCCGAACATTCCTTTTCTGGTGCTCAACAGGTCGAATTCTATGGCTAATGATCGTTTATGATGTATTACGATATGAAGTTCATATTCCTCTCTTAATCCTCTGAATGATTATCCTCCTTATAGCTATAGAACAAGGAATGTTCCCATTGGAAACACTATGGTGATGAGTTATTTTCCTAATATTCTTCCTTATTTTGTATGTATGAGCAAAAATATTTGTTCGTGTTATTTATTGAGTAAAAGAAGAATGAGTAGGAGCATGAGATGTACTAATGTCTCCATATCTTTGAACCCTCCTTTTCACAGGAATCTATTCAATGACAACAATAGACAAAATACTATTAATATTATACTTCTTTATTTTTAGTTGATTGATTGGACTAGTTTGGTACGCAGTCCAGAATAAAGCATACGGAAGAAAAGCAAAATTCTTAAAAAAAGAATTAGCAGAACAGTCTCTTCCTCTAGTTCCATCAATGATTCTAGCAGTAGTGTTTATCCTAATATTTAAAAGAGCATTATTAGATAATACTTTAACTCTTTTAGAGATTTTGGTAGTATTTGCTCTTATAGGAATCCTACGATACTGTTTTCAAGATAATAGATATAAAGAAATAATGAATAATCTAAAACAAAAAAAATGAAGATTTGTATTAGTTCTGGCTTTGGTAATAGTTCTAATCTTGTTTGTGTTATTGCTTATCAAGTCAATTTTAAATTAGTAGTTTAGATAATGACGACAGATAAAATCCATCTTGATGATTTAATTGAAGATCAAAATACCCCAGAAGATTTAGATATAGAAGAGTGAGCAGAAGTTGGAGTTGCTGAAATATCAAAAGAAGAAGATTCTGAATTAAAACTCAAAAGACATGATAGAAAAAGAAGAAATATAAGGATAGTAGTGCTGACAACAATTGTCCTTTTAACATATTTTTTCTTTGTTCGATTAGCATTTTGGAAACAGTCTCTACTATATTCCATGGTAGTCTTTGCATTTTTGTTTATCGAAATAATCTTCCTTTCAATAGATTTCAGAGAAATCAAAAAAAGATGGTTTCGAGGATTCTTGGTGTTATTATGATTACTCCTCCGATTATTTATGCCAAATCCTGTATGGCAACGTGCTGTAGCACTCCGAATTTCAATCTTCTCAATCGGATTCCTAATCTATCATCTAAGAAACTATTTCATTAATACAAGACATGTAAATTGGTTAACATATTTCACAAGATGAGGTTATATTTTCTCATTAATGGCCTCAATTTTTTTCTGATTTATGGTTTTAGGAAACAATAGTGAAGTTCCTTTTGACTGTAATCAGATTACTACATGGCGTCAAAAAATAATATCAACATCTACTTCTCCATTACGTCTATGAATGAAAGAAGATAATAGTATTTTTGATTCTAATAAAGATGTTGATGAATTAGATCTAGAATTAGACGAAGAAGATGAATCATGAATAAAACAAGTATGGAATAGCTTTAAATCAAAAATGATGGATTGATTTCTAGAGACCCAAAATTCAATAGACAATAGTGTCTGTCAATCAATCATTAACCAAATTAATGCGGTCTATCAAAAACCAGCCTTCCAAATCTGAGTAATCTTCTGAATCTACCTATTATTATATTGAGTAATTAGATTACTTGTTCGAGTAGTAACTATTATCTGATATATTATCTTTTGTATTACAAAACTATTTTGAATGTACAAGGTAGAAAAAAGGGAAAGATTAGTAGAAGAGATAGTATAATTTATATTTAAAGTGTTAATAATGGGAAAACAGAAAAAACCTAATAAAGGAATCCGATTCCTTATCTTATTTCTTGCAGCCATTTTTTTTGGACTATTATTTATCCGTAATAGCTATTGAGCACCAATCAGCTATTCAAACCAAGTAATAAAAATAGAGAAAGGGGATACTATGGCTAAATTCTATTCACATCTTTCTTGAATGAAAAAAAATATGTTCAAATTATGGTTAAGAAACCATTCAGATAAATTACCAATCGTCCAAGAAGGAGAATATACTCTAGATTGAAAATATACCCCAGAAGAGCTAATCGAACTTATAGCTCAATGACCAAAACAAGAATATCTTCATATAACAATTTTAGAATGATGGAGTAAATATGATATCGACAATTTCTTGACATCAAAATGATTAATTTCTCAATGAGAATATATCTCAAAGGTTGATAACCAATCCTATATAACATCATTAAAGAACGATTTTCCATTCTTACTTCTT
>Ga0247611_10000577_pt1 | contig 74062 bp, 59 predicted proteins | sample 177DNAGHGhighgp2_FD_192422 | JGI IMG/M metagenome (GOLD analysis project Ga0247611, IMG submission 192422) | Sheep rumen microbial communities from Palmerston North, Manawatu-Wanganui, New Zealand - 1770 DNA GHGhigh gp2 | ecosystem: Host-associated > Mammals > Digestive system > Stomach > Rumen...
AACTAATTAGAATTAGTTGTTAATAAGCTTATCCTCTTCCTTATTCCAGCTGTAAAGCTTTCTGATTTCAGCGCCCCACTTCTCTGATGGATGCTCTGCGCCTAACTTACGAAGCATGTTGAAGTGAACTCTGCCGCTTGCGCTGCTCATGTCGAGTAAGAAATCCTTTGCAAATGTACCATCCTGGATATCTGCAAGAACCTTCTTCATAGCCTTCTTTGTATCTTCTGTGATAATCTTAGGTCCTGTGATGTAATCACCATACTCAGCTGTGTTAGAAATTGAATAACGCATTCCAGCAAAACCTGACTGATAGATAAGGTCTACGATGAGCTTCATCTCATGGATGCACTCAAAGTATGCGTTACGTGGATCATAACCAGCTTCGCAAAGAACCTCGAAACCTGTCTGCATAAGCTTGCAAACACCACCACAAAGAACTGCCTGCTCACCGAAAAGGTCTGTCTCTGTCTCTGTTCTGAAGGTTGTTGTAAGGATACCAGCTCTAGCTCCGCCGATACCAGCACCATAAGCAAGTGCTCTGTCAAGAGCCTTTCCTGTAGCATCCTGCTGAACAGCAACAAGCATAGGAACACCCTTACCGATCTGGTACTCTGATCTTACTGTATGACCTGGTGCCTTTGGTGCAATCATTGTTACATCAACGCCCTTTGGAGGAACGATAAGACCGTAATGAATGTTGAAACCATGAGCGAACATAAGCATATCGCCATCCTTGAGGTTTGGAGCAATATCCTTCTTGTATACTTCAGCCTGCTTCTCATCTGGGATAAGAACCATGATAACACTAGCCATCTTTGTAGCCTCTGCTACTGAATATACATCAAGTCCCTGAGCCTTTGCCTTCTCAGCTGACTTTGAACCCTCGTAAAGACCGACAACAACCTTAACTCCTGACTCCTTTAAGTTAAGAGCATGAGCATGTCCCTGGCTACCATAACCAATAATGGCAACTGTCTCGTCCTTAATTACATTTAAATCGCAATCCTGTGCATAGTAGATCTTTGCTGTTGCATTTTCTGAAAAATCTCTTGACATCTTAAATTCCTCCATTTTATTAAATGATGATTATATTATTAAAACTGCATTACAGTTTAATAAGCTATTTTTTTTAGTCTACATCGATATATTCTGCTATGTCGCCTGAGCCTGAAAGTCCTCTCTTAAGACCTGTAACACCAGTACGAACAATTGTAAGAATTGTATAACCCTTAAGAAGATTAAGGAAAGCATTAAGCTTAGCCTGATTTCCTGTAAGTTCGATCATTAATGATTCAGTAGCTACATCAACTATCTTAGCTCTGAAGATATTAGCTACCGCGATAATCTGCTGACGCTGCTTTGCATCTGCCTTTACCTTAACAAGTAAAAGCTCTCTTGTAACAGAATTATCTGGTAAAAGCTCTGTAAGATCTGAAACATCTTCAAGCTTGAGAAGCTGCTTCTTGATCTGCTCCTGAATCTTGCTATCACCCTCAGTAACAACAGTCATTCTAGAATATCTAGGATTTTCTGTCTCACCTACTGTAAGTGAAATAATATTAAAAGCTCTTCTTGAGAAAAGTCCTGATACACGGCTAAGTACACCCGGATTATTTTCTACAAGAATTGAAAGAACCATTTTGCTCATAACACCCTCCATGATAAATTAGTATATCCTATACGCGATGATACTATGATACCACATCTCGCAAGATTGTCAACTAACAATTTTTATCAAAAATACATTACGATTTTATCCTGTTTTAAAATGCATATTTTGAGAGCATTTTTCCGCCTTAAAATTTATCTACTTTTTGATAAACATATTGATTTTAAGCCTTTCATCCATTACATAAATGGATCTTCTACAGTCTCTGGCTCTGGATAATCAACACCAAAGGTTTCAACTGTAACGCTCTGCATCTTTACATCCTCAAGTGGCTTATCTGAAGCATTTGTCTTTACTGTTGCATATTTATTGACAACATCCATTCCTTCTATAACCTTACCAAAAGCAGCATACTGTCCATCAAGATAAGGAGCAGCCTTATGCATGATAAAGAACTGTGAGCCTGCTGAATCAGGATGACCTGCTCTTGCCATTGAAAGAACACCTGGATCATGGCTTAAATCATTCTTAAAGCCATTAGCAGCGAACTCGCCCTTGATGCAGTATCCTGGTCCGCCTGTACCACGGCCTAATGGATCTCCGCCCTGAAGCATGAAGCCTTCGATAATTCTATGGAAAATTACACCGTCATAAAATTTCTTATTAATAAGTGAAATGAAATTGTTTACTGTGTTAGGAGCAATTTCTGGATAAAGCTCTGCCTTAATTACACTGCCATCTACAAATGTGATGGTTACGATAGGATTCTGTGCCATAATTTTTTCCTCGATTCAATTTATTTTATTAAAAAAAATAGGCTGGTATACAACACCAGCCTAAAGCTCATAGGCAGGTTTGAACTGCCGACCTACTGATTACGAATCAGTTGCGCTACCAGCTGCGCCATATGAGCAAACAAATACTTTATATGGCTGCTAGCCGCAGCCATATAAAGTTCATTTACAAATGGTGATTATACTATATTTCAAGCGATTTGTCAATAAAAATTAAACTTCTTCTCCAATCGCACGAGATTCCCACTTGATTGCTGCTTCGATATCACGGCCGACTCCTACGCCATGCTCATAGCAAAGTGCTGTCCAGTGACAAGCACGCTTATTGCCCTGCTCTGCAGCCTTCTTGAAATAAATGAAGGAATCATTCTGACTCTTTTCACAGCCCTCGCCGTTGAAAAGGCAAACTGCTGTATTGTACTGAGCACTGTGATAGCCCTTATTTGCAGCCATCATGAACCTCTGGAAAGCTCTAGACTTATTAATAGCGGTTCCGCGTCCTAAATACAGGCAAACACCAAGATTATTCATAGCCTCAATGCTTCCCTTTATAGAAGCCATCTTAAAACAGTTATAAGCCTCTTTGAAGCTCTGTTCGGTTCCTCTACCATAGTAGTGACAAATACCAAGTTCATTTAATGCATTAACATCGCCATTTTTTGACTTTTCTTTTAACTGATTGAATTTCGCATTTTCAAACTCGAATAGCTCATCATTCGAAGATAAATCCATAAGTAAGCCCTCCTTTGTCTAAACCTTATTCCCCATTCTTAACGCAATTAATACATTCCGTAAACAACCTGTATGTTTTAGACAAAAGATTACTGATAAAGAGGATACTTATCTGTAAGTCCCTTAACGATAGCCTTAGCTTCCTCTGCATTCTTCTCTGGATCATTGATTGCAAGATCAATAGCCTGTGCAATGAGTTCCATGTCAGCTGTGTTAAGTCCTCTTGTTGTAACAGCTGGAGTTCCGATACGAACACCACTAGTTACGAATGGCTTTTCAGGATCCTGTGGAATTGTATTCTTATTACATGTAATATTAACGCTATCAAGAACAGCCTCAGCAACCTTACCTGTAACATGCTTTGATCTAAGATCAACAAGCATAAGGTGATTATCTGTACCACCAGATACGATATCAAATCCATGTGACTGAAGTGCCTTGCAAAGTGCCTGAGCATTATCAATAATGCCCTTTGCATAAACCTTGAATGAAGGATCAAGTACTTCCTTGAAGCAAACAGCCTTAGCTGCAATAACATGCATTAAAGGTCCGCCCTGTACTCCTGGGAATACTGCTCTATTGAACTTATGCTCTGTAGCAAATTCTTCGCTTGAAAGGATAAGACCACCACGAGGTCCGCGAAGTGTCTTATGAGTTGTTGTTGTAACAACATGAGCATATGGAATTGGGCTCTCATGAAGACCAGCAGCTACTAAACCAGCAATATGAGCCATATCTACCATAAGATATGCACCAACCTCATCTGCGATTTCTCTGAACTTCTTGAAATCAATCTTTCTTGCATAAGCAGAAGCACCAGCAATAATAAGCTTTGGCTTGCACTCCTTAGCAATAGCAAGAACATTATCATAATCGATGAAACCTTCAGCATTTACACCGTAAGGTACGATATTGAAATATAAACCTGAGAAATTAACTGGTGAACCATGTGTAAGGTGTCCTCCATCAGAAAGATTCATACCCATTACTGTATCACCTGGCTGAAGAAGAGCTAACTGAACAGCCATATTTGCCTGAGCGCCTGAATGAGGCTGAACATTTGCATATGTGCAACCAAAAATCTGCTTAGCTCTCTCACGAGCAAGATCCTCAGCAACGTCAACAAACTGACATCCGCCATAATATCTATGTCCTGGGTAACCCTCAGCATACTTATTTGTAAGTGGGCTTCCCATAGCCGCCATAACTGCCTTTGTTACAATATTCTCAGATGCAATAAGCTCAAGATGACTCTGCTGTCTGTCCATTTCGTCCTGTATGCTCTTTGCAAGCTCAGGATCTTCTCTTAAAATCTCGTCAAAAGAAAACATTTTAATTCCCCTTATATAAATTATTTTTAGCCTATATCAAGGCTTTTTTACATTATAAATTATGCTTACTGACCCGGATAACCGCCGTTATTTCCAAAGCCTCCGCCAAAACCGCTGTTAGGAGCACCGAAGCCGCCCTGTGCTGGAGCACCCTGGCCTGGCATTCCCATTCCTGGAGCACCGAAGCCTCCCTGAGGTGGCATTCCCATTCCTGGAGCGCCGAAGCCGCCCTGAGGTGGCATTCCCATTCCCGGAGCACCGTATCCGCCCTGAGGTGGCATTCCCATTCCTGGAGCGCCGAAGCCTCCCATTGGAGCACCGTATCCACTCTGCATTCCACCAAGGCCCATGCCCATACCTGCATTTCCGCCATAGTTTCCTGTAAGTGATCTAGTAGCATTTTTCTCAGCCTTATACTTCTCGAGCATATCATCATAAAGGTCAAGACCGAATGATGTATCAAGAGGTCTGCCTGGAAGAATCTTATAGGTACGAGCACCATCCTCACGGCGGTCTGCTCTATAGAATGAGATTCTCTTAGGTCTCTTAGCATAGATTTCGTTAGCAAACTGAAGTAAGTGAGTAACCATGAATACGGTCATACCATTTGCATAAAGAGCACCTGTAAGGTCTCTTGCAATAGCAGAACCTTCTTTTTCAGTTGTGGTAGCGAAAGACTCGTTAAGAAGTACGATTGATTTTCTTGTAATATTATCAATGATAAAGCTCATACGCTTTAATTCATCTTCAAGACGACCAGAGTTCATTGCTGCATCTTCACGTCTAGCAAAGTGAGTGAACATCTGCTCATATAAGCAGCATGAGAAATCTGTTGCTGCAACGAAGATACCGCAATCTGCCATAAGATGAGCAAGTCCTAAGCTTCTAAGGAAGGTAGACTTACCACCCTGGTTAGCACCAGTTACGATAAACATGCTGTTTGGAGTAGCTGGAATATCATTTGATACAGGCATCTTCTTTGTTCTAAGTGCAAGTGTTGGATCGTAAAGTCCAATAGCCTCGATCTTAGTTGGAAGTCCATCAATTCTATCAGGAGCTCCGCCGTAGCTTGAACCCTCTGCTGGAGCTGTATCCTTGTCAATAGGATCTACTGATACGATATGAGGCATACATGTGATAAGTGATGAACTATCAAAGTTTGCTCCAAGTATGCAGCAGCCTGCAAGGAATGCAAGCTGATCACGAAGGTTGTGGAAGAAAGTAAGCTGCTCTTCTACGAAATCAGAATAGTGGTCAAGAATAGCCACTGCAACTGAATCCTTAAGCTTATCTACTTCATCAAGAACTACATCATCTCTCATCTTGGTTGTATCAGCTGAAGTCTTTGAGAAGAAGCTTGAATACCACTTTGATTCCTTCTGACGCTCCTTAGCTTCCTCCTGAGATAATGGTGAGAAAGCCTCAACCTTAAGATCAGAAAGCTTGCAGCCTGGTCCAAGACCAGATGAAATTGTATAAGAACCATTTGTATTATAGAACTCGAGGTTCTGAACTGCATAGTTAAGTCCTGAATCATAAACTTCGCTGTATTCATTGCTGAATCTATCAATAAAATCAGTAAAACCATTTCCTGCAGCAAATCTACTTCTGATATCAGAAAGACTCATTCTAAGAGTCGAGAGTCTGTTTGTCATCTCTTTAAGGTACTGCATTCTTGGTAAAATAGCACCCTTTGAAGATGGATCTCCAGCCTTCTTAGCAGCTTCTGAAAATCTATCAAGAGATTCACAAGCTCCCCTTGTCATGTCATAAAGAGAAAGTACTTCATTCTTGCAATCAAGTGCCTGGGCTACAACGCCCTGACGATAAAGCACTTCTGCTCTTGTCTTTAATGGTCTTACAAGAACATTCTTGAACTGTTCTTTAATAATTGGATCAGGTTCTGTCTGGCCAGCTCTTGTATCTGCAAATCCAAGGATGACCTCGATATTAAGATCGTTGATTACATCCTCCTGGCTCAAATAGCCCTTGCTATCATCTTTTTCTCTATCCTTAAATAATAAATATACGTGCATTTACATCACCTTTCTTTATCAAGAATTTGCTTTATTATTACGCTTTCTTGCGGGCCTTTAATCTCTCCATGAGCTCTGAAAGTGTCATGTGATATTTCTGAACAAGAGTCTTTGAGAAACCACTCGTTGCAGGCTCGTGTCTTACGATCTTAAATGTTCTGACATTTTCATCATGTGGATCAACCATAGCAGCGGCACTGACAATACTTCCATCTGGAAGACCTGAGCTCTCGATCTTTTCAGGCTCGATTCCCATTTCCTCAGTACCTGCAGCTGCAAGCTTGAATTTTACATTACCGTTAAGTGCAAGCTCTCTGATATGTGTAACATAGATACCCATACAGTTATTTGTGATGAAATGCTTAAGAGCATTAACACCCATTCTGTATGCATCGTATGTAGCCGCTGTTGTAAAAAGCTCGTTAAGGATAACAAAGTTTTCTCTGTTATTGGACTGCATGAGAGGAATAAGACGTGTAAGCTCTTCCTTCAGCTTACCAAGACCAGTTTCATCACTTTCATCCTTTGAGAAGTGTGTCATGATACCCTTGAAGCAAGGAACAACTGCTGTTGAAGCTGCAACCTTAAGACCCATTGTTGTAAAGTAAATGAGCTGGCCTACGCTTCTTGCAAAGGTTGTCTTACCACCCTGGTTAGGACCAGTTACGATAAGGAACTTTTCCTTTCCTGTATAGTAAAGATCATTTGCAATTACCTTTTTATCAAGAGGTAAATTCTTAAGTATAAGTGCTATATCGAGCATGTCATGTGCATCGAAAAGAACTGTATCGATTTCTTCCTCTTCCTCTTCCTGAGCAGCAGGTGCGCTATTTTCGCCATCAGCATTTACGCCAGCTGCCTGAGCCTCACTGTATGGATTTGCACCAGCAGACTGAGCTGTGTAAGGATTTGAAAGATTTGCTGCATATGGATTCTGTAATCCATTAAAGCTATTCATTCCACCATATGGATTCTGAGCTGCCATATATGGATTTGCAAGATTTCCAAAGCCCGGCTTATTTCCAGCTGAATAAGGATTATTAAGGTTGTAAGGGCTTGAAGCATTATTCTTCTTCTCATTAGCGAACTGGCTGAACTGAGACTTTGAAGGATCATTCTTCTTTTCCTTAACTTCCTTAAGGTCTGTAAGATCTGGATATGTGAAATGATACCCCTTTTCTTCAAGCTTTTCAATGAACTTTGCATATGATACATATACCTGACATTCATCAGCAAGTGTGAAAATCCAATTTCTACGGATGTTGAGATACTTCTGGCAGATATCATTGATCTGATTGAAGATATCTGGTGCTGTTCCGTATAAAAGCTCAATAGCCTGAGCCTCGAACTTTGATGGCATTATATCATTCTCGAAGATACTCTTCATTGGAACTGCCTCTGCAGTATCGACGTAAGTATCTGAAACGTCATTAATCTTAAGCTTGTTACCACTTACGTTGATGGTAATGTGCATTCTTTCAAGACGTGAAGAAATAGCCTCCGCATCAGCCTTAAATGAACTGAACGTAGGATCATTTACGATTGAAGCTATCTGCTTCTTAAGTTCATCAGCTGCAGGTAGTCCTGGCGCAACACTCTTTAAAGCATCATTTAAACCAAGTACCGCACACATATATGAGAAATTTGCATCATAGCTGTACTTAGCTGAAACAATGCCCTGTAGCTGAGGGTTATTTACCTGAAGAGTCTTTCCATTTGTCTCCTCATAGAGCCTATTATAACGAATAGACTTTCTGATAAGATCTGTAAAAGCTTCAAAAGCCTTTGTCATCTTTGGTGACTCAACCATCTTCATAGCTGACTGACGGTAAAGAAGCTCTTCCTTTGATTCTGCAAGCTGGTAGAAATATGGCTTGATATTAACTTCTTTGTTGGCATATTGGCCGATTGCATCTACGACCTGATTCATGTTGAGATCTTCGAAAAAGTCAGGTTCCGTTCTCTGACGATCTCTTTTTGGTCTTCCTTGATAGAAAATACTGTAATCCATTGGCTACCTCTGCTCCTAATAGATATAAATATAGTTTTTTTATTGTATTACATACTACATTATTGTAGCATAAAAGCTAGCAAAATGCAACCTTTTATAATAAAAAAAAGATAAAAAACCCCTTGCATTTGTCGAAATGCAAGGGGGTAAAAATCAAAATTATATGTTTTTTAATTAATTAACTATTACTGTACCTCGTATGGAAGTAATGCTAAGTTACGAGCACGCTTAACAGCTGTAGTAATTAATCTCTGATGTCTTGCGCAGCATCCTGTAACTCTTCTTGGAAGGATCTTACCTCTCTCTGAGATATACTTCTTAAGTGTAGCTACATCCTTGTAGTCGATAACTACAGTGCTCTTGTCTGAACAAAATGCGCAAACCTTCTTCTTACGACGAACAGGTTTTCTCTTGAAATCTGTTCTATCATCGTCCTTATTTCTGTTATTCTTGTTGAATGCCATGATATTCACTCCTTATCGATTCTGAAAAATAAAATGGAATATTACTTAATTAATTGAATGGAAGCTCATCAGTGAGTCCGCTTGCTGCATTCATAAAGCCATCTTCTGCGCCGCTAGGTATACTGCCAGTGTTTGATGTGCTGCCACCATTTGTGGAACCTGCCTGGTAACCAGCTGATGCATTCTTGCTCTCTGCAAATTCAAGCTCATCTACGATGATCTGAACTGAATAATGCTTTACTCCATCCTTTTCGTAGTTGTCATTCTGGATTCTACCAACAACAACCATCTTTGTACCCTTCTTGCAGTACTTCTCAACAAAATCTGCCTGCTTACTGAAAGCTGTGCAGTTAAAGAAATCTGCCTCTGGCTCGCCATCTCTCTTGAAACGACGATCAACTGCTAATGAAAATCTGGCAATATTTAAATTGCTAGCTGCAGTTCTGATTTCAGGGTCTCTAGTTAATCTTCCAATTAATATTACTTTGTTCATTCGGATACCTCCTTTGGGTTTTACCCTAATTAAGCATCACGTCTTACACACAAATATCTGAGTACGTTCTCATTGATACGAAGCTTTCTGTCAAGCTCAGCTGGAACGTTTGATTCAGAATCGAAGCTAATGAATGTATAGAAGCCTTCTGACTCCTTATTGATATCATAAGCAAGCTTCTTCTTGCCCTGATCATCAACATTAGTGATTGATCCGCCGTACTTTACAATACGCTCCTTGATCTTCTCAACTACTGTTGCTCTAGCCTCATCTTCGATTTTTGCGCTTACAACTAATGCTAACTCATAATTATTCATCGTTGCCGCACCTCCTTTTGGTCTCTGCCTACAGTCTATCGCCGTAGGAAGGAATTACACATCACAATGAATCACTATACCATACAATTTATCAAAAATCAAGTACCTTTTTTATTTTTTTCATTTTGATATCTCAAAGATTTCATCTCATATATTTAATCATGGTCCGCCTAAAGCGCGTATCCTGCAAATACTGTCAGAATCGCCTTAGATTCATCATGTAAATATTTTCGGTGCCCTCTTCCATGAGTACATCATAAACATTAAATCAAAATTCTCTCTTAAAGAGCACATTCGGCAGATTCTTTAGTACTACTGCTGATTCCGGCTTAAGTGAAATTTTTAAGAGCCCATCATTTATTTCATAGATCTTCATGTCTACGCCAAAGCCCTCTCTATCAGAATAAACCATCCTGACAAGCACTCCGTTATCCCTTATGCCTATCTGCCATACAGGTATCTCTACCTGCTGCTCATAATCGTTATTATTAATCATGACCACGAACTGATCTTCAAGATTGAATCTTCCATAGGCAACTATGCCTCTTACGCCGTAAATTATTTTAAAGGAGCCCCTCTTTAAAACATCATAGGCCTTATGGATCTTTATCATTTCCTCGTGGAATTTAATAAGCGACTTATTTTCACACCCCCAAGGATAGGTCCTTCTATTGTCTGGATCAGTCCAGCCGCATACTCCTGCTTCATCGCCGTAATATACTGTAGGTGCTCCTACCCAGGTAAACTGCATAATTACAGCCGAACGCATCGTCGCTAAATTAATTCCATACTCAGCAGCCTTAGCCCCCTTTGAAGCAATTCTTCCTGCCTGGCGGTTTGTCCTGGTCAGGAATCTTGAATGATCGTGATTTGAAAGTTCGTTCATTGCCACATAAAGAGACTGCGAGGAGAATTTAGCCATGTTATAATTCATGGTATCAATGAAAACACGCTCATTATTAAGCATATTTCCCTTGAATTCATCGCTGTGCTTTTCAACACCTGTAAGGAACCAGGTTATAGGCTCCATGAAGGCATCATAATTCATTACTGAATCCCATTCATCGCCTTTAAGCCAGCTCGCCGGATCACCATAATGCTCAGCAAGAATAAGCGCATTAGGATTTGCCTTTCTTACATGCTTTCTGAATTCCTTCCAGAAATGGTGATTGAATTCTATGGAATGTCCAAGGTCTGCTGCTACATCCAGTCTCCAGCCATCACAGTTATATGGCGGTGACACCCATTTTTCAGCGATATGCATTATATAATTAAAAAGCTTTTCAGAGTCTTCATAATTCAGCTTTGGAAGCGTATCAACTCCCCACCAGCCTTCATAGCTCTTATTAGCCGGCCAGTCCTTTTCTTCAGCATTCTTAAATTTAAAATATGAATTATAAGGGCTCTCCTTAGTTCCATAAGCTCCAGGCTGAAAACCTTCAGCTCCCTCGTATATGCCCTCTCTATCAAGCCATTTATTAAACGAGCCGCAATGATTGAATACACCGTCAAGAATTACCTTCATGCCTCTTCTATGAATTTCAGCAGTAAGTCTTGCAAAGAATTCATTACTAGCCTCAAGATTTTCAATATCTGCAACTCTTTTTATGTATTTTTCAGCATGGCGATTATCTCTATCTCCATTAACAAGAGTATTTCCGCCATCATTCTTAATGCAGCCGTAATGAGGATCTATATAATCATAATCCTCGGTATCATACTTGTGATTTGAAGGAGATACAAAAATCGGATTAAGATAAATGACCTCAACTCCGAGCTTTTGCAGGTAATCCAGCTTTTTCCAGACGCCTTCAAGATCTCCGCCGTAAAAATTGCCAACATCAAGCGTTGTAGGGTAACTTGACCAGTTATCAATATGATGTGTATAGCTGCCAACATAGTAATACTCATTATCTACAACATCATTGCTCTTATCTCCATTGCAGAATCTGTCTACGAATATCTGGTAAAAAACAGCCCCCTTCGCCCAATCAGGCGTATAAAAATCAGGAATAAGACTAAAACAAATTCCGTTTTTCTGATAGCTGTATCCCGAGCGGAAATAATAGACCTGCTGCTGACCGATCACTATCCTGAAATAATAATCAATCGTAGCATCTTCTACATGTACATCCGCGCAGTAATACTGAAAACGTCCTGCCTTAGTATCCTCCTCTACCTTCATTTCTACCTCAGTATCAGTACTAAGACATATATATGCTCCGTCTGCCCCGTTTAGAGCAGTTCTAAGCCTTATGTGGACATCACTGTCCGGTTTTATTAGCTCCGGCGTTCTAAAAGCCGGTGTTTCATCTGAAAACACTGATTCTGGTGAAAATATCATTGCATCTGACCCTCTTCTAAAAAAAGTAAATTATTCCGTAATATTTTAGCACAGGCACCCGATTTATTCAAGCCATAATTCATTTATTAATCTTTATTAGCCGCTTTTTCATCAGTTATTTCTTTGTTTTTTATAAATTTCGACTTAAAGAAAGTCTTTTTTAAAACTTTTATTAGGTAATTTGCACAATCAAAAAATTACCTTTAGCAAAAATAACGGAAAATCACGCTCAATTTTTTTAAAATTTATGCACACTTATCGAAAAAAGTATGCTAATATACGCATTGTAAACCCCAATACATTATAAATTCTGTTGCATCCCATACGCAGCAGAATACCTTACTCCTTAATGATCAAGGCGGATCCCGTAAGTCTGCCTTGATTTTTTTTATTCATTTAAGAGTTATTCCCAAATAAAACCCTTTTAATATAAAAAAGACCTATCCGAAAATCTCAGATAGGTCTTTATTTTTTTTGTTATTTACCAGTTCTGCAAACAAGCGTTCTCAAATTTTTATCACTTAAATGCTCTGCAAACAAGCGTTCTCAAATTTTTATCACTTAAATGCTCTGTCAGAAACATTCTCGTAATTGCTTTCATTCAAAAACCTGCGATCAGGCGTTCTCAGAATTATCAAAAAGTGCCTCGAATTCTTCTCTGGTAATTCTTTCTTTTTCAAGAAGAAGCTCTGCTGTCTTATCAAGAATATCCTTATACTCATTAAGGATTTTTTCTCCTCTTGCATAGCATTCATCAATTATACGCTTTACTTCAGAATCGATAGTAGCTGCTACCTCATCACTGTAAGACTTAGCGTGAGCAAGATCACGTCCAATGAATACTTCATCATCATCATTATCATAGCAGATTTCTCCGACCTTGTCTGAGAAACCATATCTTGTAACCATGGCTCTTGCAGCACGTGTAGCCTGTCTTATATCGTCTGAAGCGCCAGTTGTAATATCATCAAAGATCATTGACTCAGCAATTCTGCCGCCAAGACTTACGGTAATTTCCTCAAGCATCTTGCCCTTTGTAATAAGCATATCATCCTTTTCAGGAAGAGGCATAGTATAACCGCCGGCGCCCTCACCTGTAGGAATAATAGAAACTGTATAAACAGGTCCAACATGTGGAAGAACATGGAATAAGATTGCATGTCCTGCTTCATGATAAGCTACAATCTTCTTTTCAAGGTCAGAAACCACACGGCTCTTCTTTTCTGTGCCAATACCGACTCTGATAAGAGACTTCTTAATATCCTCATCCTTAATGCTGCTTCTGCCTTCTACAGCTGCCTTTATAGCTGCTTCGTTAAGAAGATTTGCAAGATCTGCGCCAGTAAAGCCTGCTGTAATTCTTGCTATATCATCAAGATTTACATCATCTGAGAGCATCTTATCCTTAGCATGAACCTTAAGAATTTCGGTTCTTCCCTTTACATCAGGTCTTCCAACAACAATCTTTCTATCAAAACGTCCCGGTCTTAAAATAGCAGGATCAAGAATATCTACACGGTTTGTAGCTGCAAGCACTACTATTCCTGAATTGTCTTCGAAACCATCCATTTCAACGAGGAGCTGATTGAGAGTCTGCTCTCTTTCATCATGGCCGCCGCCCATACCAGTACCACGTCTTCTTGCTACAGCATCAATTTCATCAATAAAAACTACACAAGGCTTATGGAGCTTTGCATCATTAAAGAGATCTCTAACTCTTGAAGCGCCGACACCAACGAACATTTCTACAAAATCTGAGCCAGAAATTGTAAAGAAGGTAACTCCTGCTTCACCAGCTACAGCCTTTGCAAGAAGAGTCTTACCTGTACCAGGCACACCCTCTAAAAGGATTCCCTTAGGAATCTTAGCTCCAACTGCAATGTACTTTTTAGGATCCTTTAAGAAATCTACTATTTCCGCAAGCTCAGCCTTTTCTTCTTCAAGACCGGCTACATTTGCAAAGCTGATATTATTATCATCCTTTTCGACCATTCTTGCATGGCTCTTATTAAAATTAGCAAGTCTTGAATTCGCTCCGCCGCCTCCGCTAAGTCCGTTTAACATTCCCGAAATCAGGAAGAAGCACATCATCATAACTACAAGGCAGAATATGTAAGGCAAAATCTTTTCAAACAAGCTTTCCTTTTGAGCCTCGTGGATATGAAGAGTTATATTCTCGTCAAATTCACTTTTATTAATACTATCAGTTACATCATTTACATTTGTGGTAAAGAACTGCTTAGTCTTGCCATTATTTAAAGAAACAATTACCCTTCCAGTTCTCTCTCCTTTGCTAGGATAAATCTCTACAGAGGTAACTATACCCTCTTTCAGGTCATGATTAAAGCTTACCACACTATAATCAGCCACCTTAGGCGTTGCAATCATTTCAATTACATAAAGAATAATCATAATAAATGCAAAAATAAATAAATACCTAAAAAGCAGATTTGCCGCGCCAGGCGTCTTTTTCTTATTTTCCAATTCTTTTTTCCTCCAGATATAGATTTATTTCATTACTCATCAATGAAATCTATTACACCGATATAAGGAAGGTTACGATATCTCTGAGCATAATCGAGCCCATAGCCTACAACGAACTTATCAGGTATCTTAAAGCCCTCATAGTCTACCTTAACATCAACCTTTCTTCTTTCCGGCTTATCAAGAAGCGTACATAGCTTTATGCTATTTGGCTTTCTTTCTTCAAACATCTTAAGTAAATACGAGAGAGTATTTCCCGAATCTATGATATCCTCAACTACAAGTATATCATCGCCCTTTATTGGCTCATCCAGATCCTTGACTATTTTAACAGTACCAGTTGATTCAGTACCATCCTGATAGCTGGAAACAGACATGAAATCAAGCTTTACAGGAACTGTAACATGCTTAGCAAGCTCAGTCATAAAAAATACAGAGCCCTTTAAAATTCCGATAAGCTTAAGACATTTACAGCCCTTATAGTCCTTATTAATCTCTTCAGCCATCTCTCTTATTCTCTTATTAACTTCCTCTTCCGAAATCAGAACACTCACATTTTCCATATTTTCATCCTTTCTGCATATACTTTTCAAACGGTGACTTACAAACAAATAAGTCCGTAGGTCAAATCAGCATTATCCATTACGCCAATTGCACACTAACCACAAGAACCCTCTTGGTATTCTCGTCAATCCTCATAGAAACAGAATCACGGATACCGACAGCCCACATAACAAGGCTATCATTTGAAAGAGTCACAACTCTTTCTCTAAAAGGCAGTGGGATCTTAGCATCAATCAAAGCATTTCGAAGTGGCTTCCTATGCCCCGCTTCATCTATGATAAGATAATCTCCCTGTCTTCTGGTTCTTAAACACATACCGCCACTTATTTTATCATAATCAAATGATTTAGTATAGATGTTTTTTGAAATTTCTGAATTTTCATCAAAATTTTCAAGCTTAAAGCTTATAGACTTAACAAAACCGCCCTGTACATAGATACCATATCTTTCAAGCTCAAAATTCACCTCGGCCGGAAATTCCTTTGAATCCACCTCAAGACGCGGTATTTCTATGTCAGAAAGCAAAACACCGTCATCGCCATTAAAATTTAAAAGGTCTAAAAGAAGTCTCTCAGTATCCTTTTCTTCTACCTTTTCAGAGGTTCTTACAAGATAAAGATTCTTCCCGTAATTTTTTATTGCCGTAACGCTATACGGAAGATTTATAAATTCCGTACCTCCATTTGAATCATACACCATTTCAAGCACTGCCTCAACGTGGCTTCTTGAAATATCCCTGGCAGCCCCCGAAGCGGTAATAAGCGCTTTTTTTATAACTCCTGCAATAACTGCCGGATCTTCATTCATGATGGCATCTATATAAATTGTAACGCAGCTTAATATGAACTGATGCCTGAAGCCCTCGGTTTTAATATTTGTCGACCTTCTAAAGCTTTTATTTACTGCCCTTTCATAGAAAGAGTAAATAAGCCCTGCATCCTGTGACATTTCATACAAATGCTCTACGGCTCTTTGATTAATTTTTTCTGCCATAGGGATTATCTGATTTCTGATGAGATTTCTTGAAAAATCATCAGAGTAATTGGTTGCATCAATTCTATAATCCACATGGACCAGCTTTAAATATTCTTCAATTTCTTCTCTTGTAAGGCAAAGAAGAGGTCTTAGGATATTTCCTGATACCGGACCCATTCCGGTAAGTCCCTTTACGCCGGTGCCTCTAAAGCTTCTAAAGAGCACAGTCTCCGCAGCATCATTCTTATTATGCGCTACTGCAACGAAAACCTTATTAGAACTAAAAAGGCCATTTCCCTCTACCCTCTCAAGGTCTTTTCCGATTTCCTTACACCTCTCATTAAAAATGCGATATCTTTCATTTCTGCCGGTTTCTTCTTCGGATAGACCAAGCTTCTTTGAAAGCTCCGGAATATTTACATGGTAAGCACTGAAATTGATATTTCTTCTGTCACAATAATCTGCAACAAAGCTTTCATCAAGACCAGCCTCTTCTCCTCTTATGCCATGATTTACATGACACACATAAAGCTTTATGTCCATTTCCTTTGAAAGCCTTATGAGCATATGCAGCATACACATTGAATCCGGGCCTCCAGATATGCCCAGCACTATATGCATTCCATTTTGGATAATCGAATTATCCTCTATATATTTTTTTACCTTCAAATACGCGTCCATAAATGCGTCCTTTTATTTTACTATCTTATTAAAATAAAAAAAGCTGTCACAAAAATGTGACAGCATCCCTATTCGTAGCGGAGGGGGGATTTGAACCCTCGACACTGCGGGTATGAACCGCATGCTCTAGCCAACTGAGCTACTCCGCCAAGCAACGAAATGGATTATAGCACATCATTTTGGTTATGTCAAGTACTTTTTTAAACTTTTTTATTTTTTTTCTTCAAGTACTATCTCATTAGGATAAACAAGACCAAAATTGTCTCTTGCCTGCTGCTCAATATACTCTTCAGACTTGCGATAAATAGCCTGGTCGTCAAGATACGCCGACTCTGCTTTTTCTTTTTCTATCTGATTTTCAATTTTAGCAAGCACTGCCTTACGTTCTTTTAACTGAGCGCTCTTTTCTTGACTGAGACGAATAAAGCATATACATATCATAAAAACAATAAATCCAATAACCAGATATCCTAGCGCAAAACTGCGCTTTGCTGGTTTATTTACTGTCCTTTCTGCTCTCATAGCTTAGCCTCCAGATCTCAAAAACAGCAACATTTTATACAACTGCCAAAAATAATAACCAAAAACTATCAGACTTCCTTATACATGTCTGCAACATCCGCCTTCTTTTCGCTTTCAGATATTTTAAGGATTTCTATTTTGAGGTTCTTACTTCCAAAACCAACCTCTACGATATCTCCGACCTTTACATCCGTAGATGCCTTTGCCTGCTTATCATTTACCTTAACTCTGCCTGCGTCACAGGCCTCATTTGCAACGGTACGTCTCTTAATAATTCTTGATACCTTTAAAAATTTATCTAATCTCATAATAATCTAATATAAATAACTGAAAAAATTTTCTAAATTTTAAACTCTGAAAAAAATACTGCTTCAGTGCTTGGCACTGAAGCAGTGCGACGCTTAATTTCGTCAAATCATTTTCTTGAATTGAAAGAATTACTTCTTCTTCTTGCTCTTCTTTGATGGAGCAACATTAACAGCATCCTTTAAGCCCTTACCAGCCTTGAACTTTGGAGCCTTTGATGCAGGAATTGTAATCTCCTTCTTTGTCTGTGGGTTGCGGCCCTTACGCTCTGCTCTCTCTACAGTCTCGAATGTTCCGAAGCCAACGAGCTGAACCTTCTCGCCCTTCTTTAACTCGTCTGTAACTACATCGATGAAAGCCTTAAGAACAGCTTCAACCTGCTTCTTAGTAAGCTTTGCCTCACTAGCCTGAGCTGCAAGTGCATCTACTAATTCTGCCTTGTTCATTGATTGATCCTCCTCTTGGATTTTTATTTTTAGACGCCCCTCAATCATTAATCAATAGTGGAGTTCGTCTTACTTACTACTTCATTATATACCATTTACGCGATTTGTCAAGGATTTTCGTTAAAAAAAGCCCCATTTTTTCAATATTTTTTCAAATTTTTTTATTCATTTCGTGGCTTTTTTCAGACTGAATATCTATCACTCTTTTCAATGACGATTTTCACTTTGCCATCATCCCCTACATATGTTGAATTTGCACGGATTGTGCCCCTGCTTTCAACTATGCAGTTCTCGATATAGGTATTGTCTCCGATATGAACATCATTGAGAATAATTGAGTTCTTTATTGTACAATTATTTCCAATATATACCTTCTTAAATACAACCGAATTTTCTACAGTACCATTTACAATACATCCACTTGCAACAAGTGAATTTCTTACATTGGCACCAGGATTGTACTTAGCTGGAGGATTATCATCAACCTTAGTATAAACATCAGGATACTGCTTGAAGAAATAATCTCTTATGTCCTTCTTGAGGAAATCCATGTTTGTCTTATAATAAGATTCTACACTTGCAATATTGCTCCAATATTCATTTATTTCATATGAATATATCTTCTTAACGTCCTTCTGACGTACAATAATATCATTTACAAAATCAAAGCGCTCCTCTGCCTCAGCCTGCTCGATGAGCTCTATAAGGTGACGGCGTCTGATTACGTAAATACCAGTAGAAATAAGATTTGACTTTGCAACTAATGGCTTTTCATCAAAGCTTACGATTCTATTGTTTGCATCTGTTCCAACTACACCAAAACGTCCAAGATCCTCTTCTGGTCCAAGGCGCTTTGTTACGACTGTAATATCAGCCTTCTTTTCAATATGATACTCGAGTACCTTATTGTAATCCATCTTGTAAACACCATCACCAGATGCAATTACTACATATGGTTCATGGCTGTCGCGAAGGAAGCCGATATTCTGATAAATGGAATCTGCTGTTCCACGATACCAGAAGCCGTTGTCTGCTGTGATAGTAGGTGTAAACAGGTAGAGTCCTCCCTGCTTACGTCCGAAATCCCACCATTTTGATGATGAGAGATGAAGATTAAGTGATCTGGAATTATACTGAGTAAATACAGCAACCTTCTGTACATTTGAATTTGACATATTTGAGAGCGAAAAGTCAATACTTCTATAGCTTCCTGCCAAAGGCATAGCTGCAATTGCTCTCTTATTAGAAAGTTCACGCATGCGGTTTGAATTTCCGCCTGCAAGTATGATACCTATAGCTCTCATGATAAGTCACCTGCCTTTATAATTGATTCTCCTGACTTCAGAAGTCCATCCGGATAATCTGCAGCATCAGTTTCGCCAATAATTGCTGTATTCTTGCCGACCTTAACATCATCAGGAACAACAGTATTCTCACCGATTGTAACAAGACCATCTGTATAGATCTTAGGGAATCTGGTATTAACTGCTTCCTCACCAACGCCAAGCTCAACATTATTTCCGATAACGGTATTTTCAGCAATAATAGCCTTCTCAAGCTTACAGCCGGCTCCGATTATAGTACCCTTCATGATAATTGAATCACGTACTACGCTGCCTTCTCCGATTGTAACACCTGCACCGATTACTGAATTATAGACCTTACCATAAATCTCGGTACCTTCGCCGATAATGCAACGGTCAACCGAAGCATTCTCTGATAAATACTGTGGTGGAATAACATCAGCCTTTGTATAGATTTTCCAGAACTCCTCATAAAGGTTGAAATCCGGAACAATATCAATAAGCTCCATATTTGACTGCCAATATGATGTAAGAGTACCTACATCGCGCCAATATCCATTGAACTCATAGGCAAAGATCCTATTTCCATTATTATGGCAATATGGAATTACATGCTTACCAAAGTCGCAGCCCGGCTGATCCTTAAGAGTAATGAGCGCATCCTTTAATATCTTCCAGTTGAAGATGTAAATACCCATTGAAGCAAGATTGCTACGTGGATGCTCTGGCTTTTCTTCGAATTCTGTAATTCTTCTTTCGTCATCTGTAATAACGATACCGAATCTGCTTGCCTCCTCCATAGGAACCGGGAAAGTTGCAAGGGTAACATCTGCATTATGAGCCTTATGGAAATCAAGCATAACCTCATAATCCATCTTATAAATATGGTCACCACCGAGAATAATTACATATTCCGGATTATAATATTCCATATATTTAAGATTCTGATAAATGGCATTTGCCGTACCAGAATACCATTCCGCATTTCCGCTCTTTTCATATGGTGGAAGAACTGAAACTCCACCTACGTTTCTGTCTAAATCCCAAGGAATACCAATACCGATATGAGTATTGAGCCTAAGTGGCTGATACTGTGTAAGTACACCTACTGTATCAATTCCAGAGTTAATGCAGTTGCTGAGTGGGAAATCAATGATTCTATATTTTCCACCAAATGCAACGGCTGGTTTTGCTATGCCCGATGTAAGAACACCAAGTCTTGAGCCCTGCCCACCAGCAAGAAGCATTGCTATCATTTCCTTCTTAATCACACTTATCACCTCTGATAATTATTTTTTTTTCAAGGTATTACTTATGCGAGATTTACATCGCATATATTATTATATCACACTTTTTTCGATTTGTGAACATTTTTTACAAAAAAATTTAACTTTTTTTGCGTTTTTTGTTCAGTTTTTTATCGGAATGAAAATAATTTTGGGGTTTATTTTTCATAAAAGATGTTGTATAATAGGAATTTGTGAAGCGGCTAAGTTCACTTCAGGAAAATGTTACATTTTCACATTTTTTTTTAAATATTATAACAATTTCCTTAAGTAAAACTTTTACTCTTTCTTCCTATAATATTGCGTGAACTACCCACCGCCTAAAGGCAGTGGCCCCCCGTTAAATTGTTCACCAGACTGAGGCAGAAGAAATTCTGCCTACGATATTTAGGTTATGACACCTTTGGTTGACGCACCAGACCATTGCTCTGTCGTATAACTTTAAGTCAGGGCGGAGCTTCACTTATATTAATCCGTTTACAGAAAGGCATAAGAATGTATAAGGTAGATTTTAATAAAACTGGTAAGGTATATTTTATTGGTATCGGCGGTTCAAGCATGAGCGGTCTTGCTGAAATAATGATGAAAAAAGGCTATAGCGTTTCAGGTTCAGACATGGCGGAGAGCTATGCAACTGAAAAGCTTGAGGAAATGGGCATCGCTGTGCATGTACCTCAGGAGGCTAAGAATATCTCTGCTGATACTGATTTCATCGTATATACAGCTGCCATTGCTGAAACCAACCCTGAATATGTACGTGCTCTTGAGCTTGGTATTCCTATGATAGAGCGTGCTCCATTCCTCGGACAGCTCATGGAAAACTATTCTTATACTATTGGTGTTTCTGGAACACATGGAAAAACTACCACTTCTTCAATGATATCTGCCATCCTTTCAAGCGCCGGCATCGACATAAGTGCTTCCCTTGGCGGAGTCTGTGATGAAATAGGTGGTAATTCAAAGTATGGAACTTCTGAATACTTCGTTGCTGAAAGCTGCGAATATAAAAGAAGCTTCCTCTCTTTCAATCCTAATTATGAAATCGTTACAAATATCGAGGCTGAGCATCTCGATTATTACAAAGACATCGAAGACATCCGCAGTGCCTTCCGTGAATTCCTTGAAAAACCAAATGAGAATGGCATCATTGTCATAAATGGAGATATCGATAAATTAGACTCTCTTACAGATGGTCTTAAGGCAAAGGTGTTTACTTACGGCGCTGATGAAAATGTAAATCTTTCAGCTTCTGATACTTCAATAAATGATACTGAACTAAAGCTTTCAGATACTTCAAAATATGATTATTTTGCAAAGAACATCACCTTCGACGAACTTGGACGCGGTGAATTCGATCTTTGCAAAAACGAAGCAGGAAAAGCTATTGTTATTATGCATATAAAGCTTGGAGTTCTCGGCATTCATAATGTCCTCAACTCTACTGCAGCTGCTGCCCTCGCTCTTGAGATGGGCATAAGCGCTGATGCAATAAAGACAGCCCTCGTTAAATTTAAAGGTGCTCATAGACGTTTTGAGGTAAAAGGCAAGGTAAAGGGAGTTCTTACCATAGTGGATGATTATGCTCATCATCCATCCGAAATCAAAGCTACTCTCCTTGCTGCAAAGCATTTCCCTCATAACACTCTTTACACAGTATTCCAGCCACATACCTATTCAAGGTTAAAGAAGCTCCTTCCTGATTTTGCAAATGCACTTTTGCTTTCAGAGAAGGTAATCCTTACAGACATCTATGCTGCAAGAGAGAAAGATCCAGGTGACATTTCTTCTCTCGACCTTCTTGATGCTATGAAGAAGGATTATGTAAAAGCAGGACATTCCGAAAAGGAAGCCGAGGAAAAGGTCATTTATATAAGTGACTTTGGCGAAATTGAAGATTATCTTCTCACAAATGCCAAGGAAGGCGATGTTGCCATCATGATGGGAGCTGGAACAGTCATTAATATAGGAAATGAGCTTCTTGGATTATAATAGCAATAATTAATAGATATACGAGGTTTAAAAATGATTAAGGGCAGTGATACTCTACTCTTCACACATGAAGACCCAAAATACATAAATATACAGACTGCATTTATTGACAATTACATGTTTGAAGCATCAGGTAGCTATGTAAAAATCTACCTTTACGTTTTAAGATGCTATGCCGGCAATCTCAATCTTACCGCTGCTGAAATATGCGACAAGCTTGACATTACCCCTAGATATTTTGAAACAACCCTTAAATACTGGGAAGAATGCGGCATTATTAAAATAGCCAGAAAAGGTACCACCATTACAGGAGTTACTTTTTTAAATATTGAAGATGCTAAAAACTCAGAAAAAACTCCAAAATCTATAGCTTTGGCAGGTAATGACTGCGGCCTTGATGCAGATAGTTCTGATAGTTATAGTAATTCAGGTAATGAAGGCGGCTTTGATACAGATAGTGCTGATAGTTATAGTAATTCAGATAATGCCGGCTACGGTAATAGTGCCGGTAATGCCGCTTCTGATATAGAAGGCTCAAGCAGATATGGGTTAAAGACACCCGGCAATGAAAATGACAATAAATTTGCAGACATCAATAATGGTGAGTCTTCAGGAAATTCAAAGGAATATATCTACTCTCCTGCTCAGATAAGCGATCTTGTTTGCATTCCAGAGGTCAAAAAAATGATAGAATGCTTCCAGCAGAATATCAACAGGACCATGAAAAGTGAAGATACTCAGATGATGCTCTATTATTATGAAAGCATCGGTGTTTCTGCAGATCTTCTTATGTATTTATATGAGTACTGCGGCAAACTAGAAAAGACAGATTCTTCTTATATAAAGGCAGTTATAGAAGCCTGGATAAAAAGAGGCATCACAGACCGTGAGGGTGCTAAAAAACATACTGAAGGAACCCATGAAATATTCTCAGCCTATAGAAGGGCCATGGGCATTGAAACTCCACTTCCTGAAAAGACAAGAAATGTAATTACTGAATGGGTAGATGTTTATGGGTACGATCTTGAAATAATCATTACAGCCTGTGAGAAAGCTGTTATGAGTGCAAAGGGCGGAGCCCCTAATCTTAACTATGTAAGAAAAATAGTTGATGACTGGCATGATAATGGTCTTAGCAATATCAACGAAATCAATAATTATGAAGCTAAAAAGAAGCTTGAAAAGGATTTAGAATTTGAAGCAAAGAAAAAGAAAAAAGCATCTCCTTCTCTTTCCTACAATTCATGGCAAAAGCCAGCCGATCCTGAAGAAGCAACCAGTGAGGTTGCTAAAAAGCTTGCTCTTAGCAATAAAAACAGAAAAAACAGACTTTCCGACAATAATACTGACAGCAATGTTTCAAACGGAGAAAATAATACATGACCTACAAAGATATAATCGAGCCTATTGATATTAATGCAGAGGCCTTTGCTTCAATAATCCGCTCTCTCGAAGAAAAGCAGAGCCGTAATAAGATAAAGACTTCACAGATCCGTAAAAAGATTTATGAGGACATTCCAGAGCTTGGCGAGATAGACCAGAAGGTAATCGATTTAAGTATTGATTTTTACAGTAATAAAAATAAATACGATAAGCCCCTGTCCGAACTCATTGCGCCATACTCTGCCAAAAAGAAGGAGCTTCTTGCAAATAGCTCTTTCGGTGAAAATGCTCTCGATGGGTATTGTGATTGTAAAAAATGCCATGACAAAGGCTTTATTGAGCATTTCGATGCAGAGGGAAATGTAATTTCCACTGAAAAATGTACCTGCCTTCTTGATGCAATGGCTAATTACCGCTTATTGGCTAATAGCCGAGGCTTAAGTATACCAGAGGCCAGCTTTGAAAGCTTTGATTTAAATGTATTTTCTGATAAAACAAGTGGAGCAGACGACCTTAGAGGCTTAGTTGCCGGTATGGATAAGAGCCTCTCTCCTAGAGCTTATATGAAGGAAGTTGCTGCTGACTTTAAATACTATGTACAGAACTTCGATGTAAATAATACTGCTGAAGAAGCAAGCTTTCTGCTCTTCGGACCTGTCGGTACTGGAAAGAGCTTTCTTCTTCGCTGCATTGAAAAGGCACTCCTTAAGCGCTACATAGATACTATTTATGTTACTGCTCCTACCCTATTTGAAATGAAGCGTCCTAACGATTCTAATGCTGTAATCGATAGACCATACAACGACTTTTCTCAGGTCTTCACCTGCAAGGTTCTCATAATTGACGACCTTGGTACTGAAAAGCCTACCGATTTTACTGTTTCAACATTTAATGAAATAATTGATGACAGAATCAGTTCCGGTCTTCCGACAATTATTTCCACCAACTTTAGTTTCGAGAACATTAACAATATTTATGGCGAGCGAGTCGCCTCTAGAATCAACGAAAAGTTCGATTTCATCAACATTTACGGAAGAGATCTACGAAAATTATAATTTATTTTATAATTAAATATATAATTATTTTTTATATTTACGTTGTTAATATTGGTCGATTATTTCAATCATTAATAAAATTTTTACTTGATTAAATCACTAATCGCCATTATTATATATATGCAAAAATTTAATAGGTTACATGAATGGAGGATATTATGGCATCAGAGCATGTTTATGAATCAGCACCCGTTGGAGAGCTTGGTATTATTTCTCTCGAGAGCTGCAAATCACTTGGAAATAAGGTAAACGATTATATCGTTAACTGGCGCCGTGAAACTGAAAAGGAAGCACCTGCCACAACTAATTATCCTGGATATGAAAAGGATTCTTATCTTGTAGAAACTCAGTGCCCACGTTTTGGTACAGGTGAAGCTAAAGGTGTTATCAAGCAGACAATCCGTGGTGATGACATTTACATTATGGTAGATGTATGTAACTACTCTCTTACTTATACAGTTTGTGGACACGAAAATCACATGTCACCAGACGACCACTACGCTGATTTAAAGCGTATCATTGCTGCTATCAATGGAAAGTCAAAAAGAATTACAGTTATTATGCCTTTCCTTTATGAGAGCCGTCAGCATAGACGTTCAATGCGTGAATCTCTTGACTGCGCTATGGCACTTCAGGAACTCATCAGCATGGGCGTAGATTCAATCATCACATTCGATGCTCACGATCCAAGAGTACAGAATGCTATTCCACGTAACAGCTTTGAAACTGTTATGCCAACCTACCAGTTTATCAAGGCTCTTCTTTCAAGTGCACCAGACCTCAAGCCAGATGCTGAGCATATGATGGTAATCAGCCCAGATGAAGGTGCTATGAACAGAGCTGTATATTTTGCTACAATGCTTGGTCTTGATGTAGGAATGTTCTACAAGAGACGTGACTATACTCAGATCGTAAACGGACGTAACCCTATCGTTGCTCATGAGTTCCTTGGTAGCGACCTTGAGGGCAAGGATGTAGTTATTCTTGACGACATGATTTCATCAGGTGATTCAATGATCGACGTAGCTACAGACCTTAAGAAGCGTAAGGCAAATAGAATCTTCGTATGTACAACCTTCGGTCTTTTCACAAATGGTCTTAAGAAATTCGACGATGCTGTTGAGGCTGGTCTTATCGAAAAGGTTATCACAACTAACCTCATCTATCAGACACCAGAGCTTCTTGAGAGACCTTGGTATGTAAGTGCAGACATGAGCAAGTACATCGCTCTTCTTATCGATACTCTTAACCATGATGCTTCAATCAGCAAGTACCTTAGCCCAACAGATAGAATTCATTCATATCTTGCTAAGTTCAGAGCTGGTGAGTTAGATTTCCAGAAGAAGTAATTTCTTTTTTCTAAAAATCAATTTAATAATCTTATAAAAAAAGCTGTACACTCTACCATGTACAGCTTTTTTATGATTTACTATTTAATTATCCTCTAACTTCTGGAAGGTATATTCTACTCCAAGTCTATCAAGGAGCATCTTCTCTCTCATCATACAGGTAAAAATTATAACCTGTCTGCCTAGCTTTGAAAGATAAAGAAGCGCTGCAGAAGTTCTTTCATCATCTGAAGTTATAAAGCCATCATCAATGATAATAGGAACGCTCTCACCGAACTTTTCCTTATCAAAGAACATATCAGCAATGGCAACTCTTGCTGCAAGATAAATCTGATCTATTGCGCCATGGCTCAATACCTCTACAGGCTTTAAGCCGTAAGGAGTCTTGATGCATAGATGCATGTCATCATCAAGCTCAACCTGGTACTTTTCAGCACCCATGATCTTTGCTGTATTTTCAGTAATGGCTTTATTTAGCTTTTCGCCGATAGTACCATGAATATTTACATTAAGGCTCTCTATGATGCTTCTGGCCTTATCTGCGGCCTCTACCTCTAGCTCGAGTTCCTTCTTCTTAGCAAGCACCTTTTCCTCTGTCTTAAGAAGATCTGCTATGTCATTTTGAGAATTATAAAGCTCATCGATCTTATCTCTAAGAACCGCCTTCTGATTGCTTATCTTTTCCTTTTCAGCATAGTAAGACTGATTATAATACTCTATCTTCTTTTGAGCAAGCGCTACCTTCTCATTCATTCTCTTCATCCAGTCATCATCAGGAAGAACGCCCTCTGATTCAAGAAGAGCCTTTTCAATATTTATAGGAGAAGTAAATTCCTTAAGTGCCTTAACATCGATCTCATTATTTACCTTACCAGGCATCCCATAACTTACACCATACTCAATTACATCGCAGGTAAGCTCTGAGAGCTTTGTCATCTTTGATGAAATCTGCTCAAGATAAACCTTTTCCTTATCCTCGACGCTCTTAACAGCAACCTCAGCACGTGCACTCTTTTGCATAAGCTCTACTAAAGCATTCTTATTATTAACGCCAAGTCCGCTTCCTGAAAGCACCTTCTGGCTCTCTTCCTTAATTCTGAGAATCTGTGCTTCGGCCTCCTTCTTATATCTCTTAAGCTTTGAATTTCTGATTGCAAATATAATAATGGTTGTAATCAAAAATACTACTGCCGTTATGTTAAGGATGGCAAAAAGCATATTGTCATTCCAGAAATTCATGACTCCTGTAACTACATCATCTGTAAGGAACCTTGAGGTATTCTGCATTACAAGAAGTACTGTGATAGCCGTTGTAGCTCCAAAATAGACCATTGCAGCAACCATAAAGAACATCGCAAGGCCTCTCCTATGGCGGAATTTATCTTCCTTTAAAGCACGCTCCTTGGTAAGTTTTTCCTTTGCAAGATCATATTTATCGAGCTTTTCAAGCATCTCTCTGAGCTCTTCGCTGCTCTTGCTTGACTGAGCTGTGCTCTTTTCTTCTACGGCATCCTTTCTCTGCTTTTCAAGATTTTCCTTAGCCTCTGCAATTTCAGCCCTTATTTCGCCTATCTGTCTGTATTTTTGCTCTACGGCTTCTTTAGAATTAATTACTTCCTTAGCTTTATTGATATTCTTTCCTGAATAATCCTTATCAAGCTTTTCATCTGCCTCATCAAGCTTTTTATATTCAGCAGCTAATGCCTCAAGGCGCTTATCATTAGACTTTGCATCCTTTCTGGCATCGTCATATTTATCCATCTTAATGCCTTCAATTTTAGCCGAATAATCTCTTTTTCTATCCTTAAGATATCTCTTTGCATTAGCTACATCTATCTCAGAATTCTTCGAATTACTTACATTAGCTATGTAATTAGAAACCTTTCCAGCAAGAGAATCCTCTGTCTTTGCTGAAAGCTGATGAATATGAGCAGTATTTTTAAAAACGCTTCTCGTAAAGGAATTATCCCATTTTCCTCTAAAAATCTGATCTATTCCTGAATGATAATTCGTATCGCTCTCGGTTGCAAGCTCTGACCTCTCTTTTTCAAGGAAATTTCTCTTTAAATAATAATTTTTATCATTAAGGGTAATTATCATATTACCTGAAAATTTATTAGGATTGCTCCATGGAATATAGCGGGTATAATCCTCTACTCCCACTTTTTCCTTATCATTGCCGAAAAGCATGTCATCCATAAAGGACTGCATGGTCGTCTTTCCGGATTCATTTCTACCAAATACCACATTTAAGCCTTCACCAAAGGCAATCTCTTTATTTTGAAACTTACCATAGCTTTCAATATCGAGATATTTTATATACATGGATTACTTCCTCCGTTAATTATCTACATGATAAAGTGCTTTAAGTCCATTTTCTAAAGTCTTCTTTTCAAGCGCTTCTCCAAGCTTTTCACTGCGAACCTTTTCAATGAACTGACCGATAATATTGCTCTTATTTTCTTCGTAGAGCTTATCAATGTCAAAATCAAGGCTTGTATCATTTTTCACAGTAATTACACCTGGAATTGAAAGAATATCCTCTTGATTGAAATCTATATTTCTATTAAGGCTTCCTACCAGCTTTACATTATAGAAATTTCCAGTTTTTCCTGGCCCGGTAATTTCATTCTTGATTCTATTTATTATCTGAGGCCAAGACATGATAGGGTCGATATCGCAGACATGATCTATATATTTTCTCTGAGCAAAAGGAATGAAGGTAAGCTTTACCTTTCCTTTTTCAGGCGATTCTCCATCTGTATTGATTTCGCCTATATAAATGCCATGCTGGTTTGTAGCATTTGCTGAAAGCGGCTCTGGAGAACCAGGATAAGCCCCGTAATTATCAATAGGCATATGATCAAGCTTACCACCTAATGCTAGATAATCAAAACCATTAGAATGAAGCTCCTTAAAATTCATCGGAAGCCTATTTCCTTCTCCGCCAAAGGCTACAAGGATATTGCAGGCTTTTTTGTTCTTTGGAGCTATATTACCTATTGGCGTAGGGTGATCCGGGCTATTTCTGTAGCTTATTCCATAGACATCTACATTAAGCTCTGGAAAATGCTTTACTCTAACAGCCCCCTCCTTAAAAAAGGTAATGTTGCGGCTCCAGGAATCAAATTCATTGAAATTAGAACATTCACGAAGATAATCCTGACTTCCAGTAACTATGCACACATGACCTGTAAACTTCTCAAGCTCGGAATTAATATCCATGAGCTCAGATTTAGATGGAGAGCTATGGAAAAGATTTCCGCTGATGAATAAAAGATCAGCCTTTTTTTCAGAGCTTAAAGCTACTATTCTTTTTATCACGTTCTTTAATTCTAACGCACGTTCTTTTGGTGTCATTAGATTTCCGGTATCCGGATGAAATCCGATGTTTATATCAGATGTATGTACAAAAATCATAAATATGATTCCTCCATATCAATTTAAACATAATACTGAAACTAAAACAGCGCCAGAAGGCATTCTGCTTTCTAGCGCTGTTTTTATCAATAAATATATAACCGCAGCATATAAATTCAGCTTAAAAGTCTCTTATAATAGAATAATCCATTTAAGCCTCTATGTCAATATTTTTTAAAATATTTATGCATATTTTTATAGACAAAATATCATATAGTAAAGATACCTTTTAGTATATTCTGACAGGCTTTTAATCTTTTTATTTTTTTATGCTTTTACGTTTTTATGCTTTTACAATTATATACTTTTACAATTATATTCTTTTACGATTATATTCTTTTACGATTATATTCTTTTACGATTATATTCTTTTACGATTATATTCTTTTACGATTTCATACTTAAACAATTGTAAAACCATATTATAGTTTGGCAATATCTACAAGTTCAAGATTTCCCTTCATCTTGTTCTCAAGGCTTGTTGCAAGTGCATTTGCAGTATCCATTGCTGTAAGACAGGTAACACCTGTTTCAATGGAGGTACGTCTTATAAGGAAACCATCTCTTGCCTTGTCACGGCCATGTGTAGGTGTATCAATAACAAGATCGATTTCATGAGATAAAAGGAGGTCCATGATATTAGGAGATTCCTCTTCTATTCTTGCAACTGCTGTACATTCAACGCCTGCATCAAGAAGTGCCTTTGCAGTTCCTCTTGTTGCGTAAATGTCATAGCCAAGATTTACAAAACGTTTTGCAACCTTTGCTGCCTCTTCCTTATCTGCATCCTTTACCGTCATTATCATCTTCTTGTACTTTGGAAGGTGAACTCCTGCGCCAAGAAATGCCTTATATAAAGCTTCATTGAAGGTCTTTGCGATACCAAGAACTTCACCAGTAGACTTCATTTCAGGGCCAAGGCTTGTATCAGCACCGCGGAGCTTTTCAAAGGAGAATACCGGCATCTTGATTGCATAATAACCAGCTTCCTTAGCAAGTCCTGTGCCAAAGCCCATGTCCTTTAGCTTTTCACCAAGAACACATCTTGTAGCAAGATCTACAATAGGAATACCTGTAACCTTGCTTATGTAAGGTACTGTACGTGATGAGCGAGGGTTTACCTCGATAATATATACTGCACCCTCATAAACAATGAACTGTATATTTACAAGACCTATGACATGAAGAGATGCTGCAAGCTTTCTTGTATAATCTACGATGGTAGCAGTGATCTTCTCATCAAATCTTGCAGGGTAAACTGAAATTGAGTCTCCTGAATGGATACCTGCTCTTTCAACGTGCTGCATTATACCAGGAATAAGGATGTCCTCTCCGTCGCATACTGCATCTACCTCGCACTCGGTGCCCATAAGGTACTTATCGATAAGTATTGGGTGCTCCTGAACTGTACGGTTGATTACTGCCATAAATTCTCTTATGTCAGAATCGCAGACAGCTATCTGCATTCCTGCACCGCCAAGTACGTAAGAAGGACGTACAAGTACAGGATAGCCCAGTTCATTAGCAACTCTTACCGCATCCTCTGTCTTAAATACTGTCTTTCCTGCTGCACGTGGAATATTGTGCTTTTCAAGTATTTCATCAAAGAGCTCTCTATCTTCTGCTGCATCGACATCCTTTGCATCTGTACCAAGAATAGGAACTCCCATTCTCATAAGATCCTGAGTAAGCTTGATGGCTGTCTGTCCGCCGAACTGAACAACTGCTCCGTCTGGCTTTTCAAGCTCAACAATGCTCTCAACATCCTCAGCTGTAAGAGGCTCAAAATAGAGCTTATCAGCTATATCAAAGTCTGTAGATACTGTCTCAGGGTTATTATTTATGATAATGGTTTCCCAGCCATACTTCTTAAATGCCCAGGTAGCATGAACAGAGCAGTAATCGAATTCAATACCCTGACCGATTCTGATAGGTCCTGAGCCTAATACCAATACCTTCTTACGGCTCTTTTCAGGCTCTATCTCATTCTGAGAACCATAGCATGAATAGTAATAAGGAGTCTCAGCTTCGAACTCAGCTGCACAGGTATCTACTGTCTTATAGACTGCTACAATGCCATTTTCAAGACGCATCTTCTTAATATCGCCTTCGCTCTTTCCTGTAAGATCCGCAATTACTCTATCTGGATATTCAAGCCTCTTTGCCTCTGCTAAAAGATTAACAGTAAGTTCTTCCCTAGCAAGACGCTTTTCCATCTCAACTAATATCTTTATCTTGTCAATGAACCAAAGATCTATCTTTGTAATGTCATGAATTGTATCTGCTGATATACCGCGGCGAAGTGCTTCAGCAACAACAAATATTCTTCTATCGTCAACTCTATGAAGCTTTTCTACTACATCCTCATCTGAATCAGTAGAGAAATCTCCAGCCTTCATTGAGTAAATATTCTGCTCAAGAGAACGCACTGCCTTCATGAGTGCACCCTCAAAGGTAGGGCAAATGGCCATTACTTCACCAGTTGCCTTCATCTGAGTTGTAAGAGTACGCTTTGCCATTATGAACTTATCAAAAGGCCACTTTGGAATCTTAACAACGCAGTAATCAAGTGCAGGCTCAAAGCTTGCAACAGTCTTCTTAGTAATTGCATTAGGAATCTCATCAAGAGTATATCCAAGAGCAATCTTAGCTGCTACCTTAGCAATAGGATAACCTGTCGCTTTTGAAGCAAGTGCTGAAGAACGTGAAACTCTAGGATTTACCTCGATTACACAATATTCAAAGCTATCTGGCTTTAAAGCATACTGTACATTACAGCCACCTGTAATATTAAGCTCTGTAATGATATTAAGAGCTGAAGTACGGAGCATCTGATATTCTTTATCTGAAAGAGTCTGAGAAGGTGCTACTACTATTGAATCACCAGTATGAACACCAACCGGGTCGAGATTTTCCATGTTGCAGACTGTAATTACATTTCCTGCTCCATCTCTCATTACCTCATATTCAATTTCCTTCCATCCTGAGATGCAGCGCTCGATGAGACACTGACCTACTCTTGAAAGTCTAAGACCATTTGCACAGATATTTCTTAAATCAAATTCGTTCTGTGCAATACCGCCGCCTGAGCCTCCAAGTGTATAAGCAGGGCGGATAACAACCGGATAACCGATCTCGCGTGCGAAAGCAACTGCTGCATCAACATCTGTAACAATTACAGATGGAGCAATAGGCTCGCCTATCTTTTCCATGGTATCCTTAAAGGCTTTTCTGTCCTCTGCCTTCTTGATTGTAAGAGCAGTTGTTCCGATAAGCCTTGTACCTGTCTTCTTTAAAAAGCCTGATTCCTCAAGCTCCATAGCTATATTAAGAGCTGCCTGACCGCCAAGTGTAGGCAGAACTGAATCCGGCTTTTCCTTAAGGATGATCTGCTCAACAACTTCTGCAGTGAGCGGCTCGATATATACCATATCGGCGATATCCTTATCTGTCATGATTGTAGCCGGATTTGAATTAACAAGAACTACAGTAATCCCCTCTTCCTTAAGAGATCTGCAGGCCTGAGTTCCAGCATAATCGAACTCTGCAGCCTGTCCAATAACAATAGGACCTGAACCAATAACAAGAACCTTCTGTATTTTATTATTCTTTGGCATGAGCTTAAGCCTCCATCATCTTTATGAATTCATCAAACAAAATTTCTGTATCCTGTGGTCCACCGCAGGCTTCCGGGTGGAACTGAACTGTAAATACCTTCTTATTCTTATAACTGATTCCCTCTACAGTTCCATCATTAGCATTTATAAATCTAGCCTCTGCAATTTCAGGGTCGATACTGTCTAACTTAACCATATAGCCATGATTCTGAGTGGTAATATAAACTCTGCCGCTCTTTAAATCACGAACCGGATGATTTGCTCCTCTATGACCATATTTCATTTTTTCTGTCTTGAAACCATTTGCAAGTGCCATGAGCTGATGTCCTAAGCAGATTGCAAATATTGGAATACCACTGTCATAAAGCTCTTTTATTTCCTTTATGATATCTGTACATTCAGCTGGATCTCCAGGTCCATTTGAAAGCATTATTCCATCATATCCTGCAGCAATTATCTCCTTAGCCGGAGTATTTGCAGGAACTACAGTAACCGTGCAGCCTCTCTTTAAAAGATTATGCTCTATATTTCTTTTGGCTCCGAAATCATAAAGAGCAACCTTAAAATGCTCCTTTGAAAGAGCTGGATCAGCAGCAATGCTCCTTAGTCTTTCTATGCCGGCTGTTCCCTGGGCTGCGCACATTGCTATCTCGCCCTCGCAGATTCCACTGGACCTTGCCTGCTTGATGGCCTTTGCCATATCAGGCGTTGCCATGTAGGTAAGCTTTGCCTTTTCAAAATCTGTAGGAACATAATGCTCATAATCAGTTGTCTTTTTTTCCTTGCAGGTAACCTTATTAACTACGCCGGTAACCTTATATTCCTTTATCTTTGCAATTACCTCTGTCTTATCTGCATAATCAACAGTTGTAATCATTCCGTTCATTGTGCCATGAGAACGAAGAAGCTTTGTAAGTGCTCTTGTATCAATTCCTGAAATACCTGGAATTCCTCTTTCAACAAGGATTTCTTCAACCTGGCATTCATTTCTGAAATTACTAGCCTTTCTTGAAATCTCTCTTACAATGTAACCATCTGGCCAGATTCTGGTAGATTCGCAGTCATTTCTGCAAATTCCATAATTGCCTATCAGTGGATAAGTCATTACTACTGCCTGTCCTGCATAAGAAGGATCGGTAAGTATTTCAAGATATCCTGTCATTGAAGTATTAAATACGATTTCGCTGATGACTTCCTTTTGTGCCCCGAAGGATTCTCCGGTAAACACAGTTCCGTCTTCAAGAATCAAATACGCCTTCATAAAAGCCTCCTATTTACTTAAAAAACGTCCAAATCACTGTACTTCATTTAATACCGGTAAAAATTAACCTGAAAAATGATAGCACAACAATTTCAAAAAAACAAGATACATAATAACTAAAAAAATAAAAAATTATAATGAATTATTATAATAAAAAAACTTCAATGGAAAACCAAATAAAACCTGAAGCATATCTTAAAGCGATGAACTCCAAATCTGCCGGCTTCCCCATTGAAGCAAAAAAAATTTATTTAGTTATAACGGAGACGATGGGATTCGAACCCATGTGCCATTGCTGGCAACCTGATTTCGAGTCAGGCTCGTTACAGCCACTTCGATACGTCTCCTTATCCATGAAGAGCCCATAAATACTAGGTTTTTGACCCTTTTTACTTTTTGGCTCCACACAATCCGAAATATTATATCACAGATTCAATAACTTTGCAACTAAAATTTCAAGTCCGGCCTGTCTATCAATATTTCCTGTAATAATCTTCTCATTCATTTCAAGACATGCTCTTTTTGCTACTAAGAGCTGCTTTGCTGAATAACTTGCTGCTGCACTTCTATATTTACTTATTAAAAACGGTTTTATTCCAGTTTTTGAAGTAATAACTTCATTCTTTTCGCCCTGATCTACCATAAGGCGCACTGCATAAAGCCTATTATACTGCATTTGAATTAGAGCTAATATCTTTAAAGGCTCTGTATCAAGCATTAAAAGATCATTATAATCCTTCATGCAAAGGCTGACATTCCTTTCAGCTATGGCATCTATCATTTCAAATACCTTATCCTGCAGCTGCTTTGTACAAAGAAGCTCTATGGTCTCATTGGTAATTATATGCTCTTTATCTTCAGTATAGGCAGCAAGCTTACTTAGCTCATTTTCAAGAAGAGCCATGTCATTTCCTACAAAGGATACCAAATAATCAGCGCTCTCAAGGCTGATTTCCCTTTCCATTTCCTTTGCCTTCGATACTACCCATTTCTTTAATACTGCCTCTGTCTGCTTCTTCATTTGAACATCACCGCCAAGTGAAACTACAGCCTTAAAAGGACGCAGTCTTGAGTCAACATCACTTTCATTAAAGATTACTACAGCATAATCCGGAAGGCTCTTTAAAACATCCGCAAGATCCTTATCCTTAGGAGCTCCCTTTACTGACTTTTTCTTTTTGCCTCCATCCTTTTCTTCCTCTGCTGCCTTACTATCTGCTTCCTTACCATCTCCTGCATCCTTTTTCTTTTTACCCGCAGAAAACAGACCTGAATTTCTTACAACCACAAGCCTATAGTCTGCAAGAAACGGATAGGTCTCAACATTTCTATTTATGGAATCAAGAGTAGCTTCTTTTTCAACCAGCACAGCCTCATTCATGTCAGTCCCGCCGTTTAAAACAGCCTCTCTTAGCTTCTTTTCGAATTGAAGTTTTAAATAATCCTCTTCACCATAAAGCAGATAAGCCCTTTTAAAGGCTCTGTTCTTAATATCTGCATTAAGCTCCTGCATTGTCATACTTTTATTCCTTATTGTTATTTACTTATCGCTATTTTCTTTGTTTTTTCTTTGCTTTTTCTTTTGCTATTTTCTTTTGCTATTTTATTTTGCTATTTTATTTTACTTTTTCTTTGCTATTTTCTTTGATATGCACTTTTACTATCTATTTCCCAGCTTTTCGCCCATTTTAATTTTGAATTCATCGCCCATTTCAGATGCTGCTAAAATATCCTCTCTTATTTTAAGCACACCCTTCTTAACTAAAAGCACTACGGTAGAGCCCCCGAACTCAAAATGACCTTTTTCCTCGCCTCTTTTAGCCGAGCCCTTCTTATTATCATTTACAATTTTACCGACATTTAAGGCTCCGACCTCTACCTGGGTCAAAATCTCAAAATCATCAGTAAAATCAGTCTCTATTTCCCTGGTATTTTCTGCAAATATATCAGTACTTTCAAAGGCCACAGGATTTACTGTATAATATCTGCCCTGAAGCTTATATTTATTAATTCTCTTAACATCACTAGCAAAGCCGTAATGATGATAATCATCTACTCTAAGTCTTACTATGATTATATAACCACCGTAATAATACTCAGCAAGGCTGTTATTTCTAAGAAAGCTTTTTAGGGTATAGTTATTGCCCTTGATATTATATACTCCGTCCTCATCCGCTCTAAGCACTGTCACATATCCGTCGCACGGCGAAACGAGCGCTCCTTCTTCCTTGCAGACAGGTCTTTTATCTTCCTTTATTTTTCTCATGAAGAAATCATTAAAGGAGGTATATTTCTTCTTTTGATAATCTTTAAGAGAGATATTATTTCTTCTTACAAAGCCTGAAATAAAAAAAGAAGAAGGCCAGGAAGAAAGAATCATCCCTCCTATATCAGAAAACGCCTTGCCGCTTATCATGCGGAAAACAAGGCGTCCAGCTCTGCTTTTATAGCAGAGGCTTAAAAAATTATCCTGAGTACTTTTTTCGTACATATATTACTCCATTAATAAATATAATGAAAAATGGCCATATAGCAATCATGTAGAATGATAAGCTATTGAACTTTAGCATATTATAGCCATACTAAGACCATTCCAAGAATCAGCATTCCTATAACAGAAAGGATGCAGATTCCAAGGCCCTTTGGCTTTTTTACCTTTACATTCGATACAAACATAATTGCAATTACTATTAAAGCGATAGAATATACTGTTGCAAGAATATTTTCAGAATATCTATAGGTTATGCAATATACTAATGGAAGGATAAGTGCTGATGAAGTAACAGGAAGTCCCTGATAATACTTTCTTCCACCTTTTTCAATGCTTTGTCTTTCTTCTTCAGCTACATTAAAGTAAGCCAGTCTGACAACAGCTCCAAGCACAAAAAGCGCTGCTGCAGCCTGTCCTAAAACAGGATAATGCTGATTGCTCATTGAAAAGCCTATTGTCGCAGGAAGAACTCCAAAGGCAACAGTGTCAGATAAGGAATCGATCTGAATTCCAAACCTCTTTTCCATGTCTGTCCTGTTCTTTTTGGTTCTTGCAACAATGCCATCGAACATATCACATATTCCTGAAATAATAAGACAAATAAGAGCATATTTATTCTTATTATCTACCGCAAGCGTCATTCCGATAACCGCTGATACAAGGCTCATATAAGTAAGTATTACAGTATAATCCCATACGCCAAGTATAGGTCCGCAATCCGGAGTTCCTTTTATTTTCTCACTGACTCTTTTATTAAATTCAGCTATTTTTTCTGCCATTTCAATAAAAACCCTTACATACACACATATTAAGCAGCCTTTAAAATTTAATATTAATATCTCTTAAATCTAGGAGCCGCCTCAACTTTTAAAGTATAACACAATCTATTAAAAGTGTCAAATCTCTGAAAAAAATCAGCTAAACATTGCTGTTGAAAGATATCTGTCACCTGTATCAGGAAGAAGCACAACAATATTCTTACCTCTAGCTTCTTCTCTTTTTGCCACCTGTATAGCTGCCCAAAGAGCTGCGCCTGATGAAATACCAACTAAAGTACCTTCGGTTCTTCCTATCATTCTTCCTGTTTCAAAGGCCGCCTCATCCTCAACGTCAATTATCTCATCTAAAATTGAAGTATCAAGAATTTCCGGAACAAAATTTGCACCTATTCCCTGAATACCGTGCTGTCCTGATATGCCCTTTGTAAGAACCGGCGAGCTTTTTGGCTCTACTGCAATTATCTTTACATTGCTGTTTTTAGATTTTAAATATCTGCCTACACCGGTAATAGTGCCACCTGTACCGATACCAGCTACGAAATAATCTACATTTCCATCTGTATCTTCCCAGATCTCAGGTCCTGTGGTTTCAAAATGTGCCTTTGGATTTACTGGATTGGTAAACTGACCAGCGATAAAGCTTCCGGGATTTTCTCTTTCTATTTCCTTTGCCTTTTCAATGGCTCCTGTCATGCCCTTTGCGCCATCAGTGAGCACAACTTCTCCGCCATACGCCTTTATGAGATTTATTCTCTCTACGCTCATTGTATCTGGCATTACAATAATGGTTCTATAACCCTTTACAGCAGCTATGGCGCAAAGACCGATTCCAGTATTTCCACTAGTCGGCTCTATTATGATGCTTCCCTTTTTAATCTTTCCTTCCTTTTCAGCCTCTTCAATCATGGCAAGGCCTATTCTATCTTTAGCGCTTCCTGCGGGATTAAAGGATTCAAGCTTTGCAATAAGCCTTCCATTTAACTTTTCATTTTCTTCAACTCTCTTATATTCCAGCAGGGGGGTATGTCCTACAAGCTCTGCTACTGACTGATATATTTTCATCTCTTGCCTCCATTAAGCGTTCTTTTATAGTAAGGAGATGTCACTAAATTCCTATGCTCTCCTATGCTTTTCATCAAATAAACATTCTATCACAAACCACTTTTTCAGTCAACAGTCTAAAGGCGTAAAACCCTTAGGTAAAAAACACTACCATTATTCTTTAAAAAATGGTATAATGGTTTTGTATATGATGAAATATGCATCATTTTCTACAAAAATAATTTCTACGAAAATAATTTCCACCATGAGGGGGTTTTTAAATGGAGAAGAATTATTCATCAGTTACCAAACAGACAAATAATAAGTTTTTAAATATGTACAATATGGATGCCATTGCTAGAGATGGTTCCCATTTCAACTACTATTTTGCAACAAGAAGAGATGACGGCGATTTAATGTGCCAGACCGGAATCCTTAGAAGTGATGCTGTTGTTATGTATCCTATATGCAAGGAGGATCCTAACAAGATTGTATTATTAAGACAATACCGTTATCCTATCGCCGATTATATTTATGAGCTTCCAGCAGGACTTGTAGATAAAGGTGAAGAACCAAACGAGGCTGCTATTAGAGAAATAAAAGAAGAGACCGGTCTTTTATTTACTCCTGTTCCTGATTATAATGGTTATTTCACTCGTCCCTTCATCCAGAGCCAGGGACTTTGCGATGAATGTAACACTACAATTTTTGGGTTTGCTGAAGGCGAACTTTCTGATAAGGATGAAGAAAATAGCGAAAGAATTGAAGCCTTCAAGGCTGATAAAGCTTTTGTAAAGGATATTTTAAAGAACAAGCTAGTATCTATAAGAGCTGCCTATCTTCTAACTCTCTTCCTCAACTCAGATCCAAAGGACCCATTTAAGTTCCTTAAAGTTTAAATATTAAAACTACTTTATATTAAGTGCCTTAAACATTTTATATGGCTTAAAAACATCTTCTGCGGCTTCTTTGTTCCTTACCTTTTCATAGATACCAACGAATCTGTCGTCTACGGTATGCATCTTAAAAAGAGTCTTTTCTTCACCATTTACAGCTAAGGTCAGGTTATTTTCTGGTTTAATATCAACTATGACCTCTTTAGAAGGGATAGTTGCACCATTTATTACATGAACATTTTCTTCTTCAGTTACCTTTGCCGAAGGAAGATTCATTATCTTATCAATAGCTTCATCAATAGATAGCATAAAGGAGGAATCTCCTCTATGCATCATGTCATCAAGCTCATCGACAGTATAGGTGTCCTTTATTGAAAAATCTCCGACTGAAAGCCTCACCAATGAAGACATGCAAGCTGGAACCTTTAGCTTTTTACCTATATCATAACAAAGAGTTCTTATGTAAGTTCCCCTGCTGCAATTAACTAAAAGCGGGAAAACCGCGGTACTTACGCCCTCGCTGAGCTTTTTTGCATCAGCATTAAAGCCCTTCAAAAGATAGTCTCTATCCTTTCTTAGAGTATAAGCAATATTCTGCTGCTTTTTTTCCTCGCTGATTTTATCTGGAAGAAGCGCACCAGCCTCTTCCTCACTTAAAATGGAGGACTTATAGATATGCACTCTTGCTGCTTTTCTCTCTACTGTAATACCTTCGTGAGCAAGCTCATAAAGTCTTACTCCATCGATGGATTTAGCTGAATGCATAGGCGGTATCTGATCATAATCTCCTAAAAAGGAAGCCGCCGCTTCTTTTACACTTTTAAGACTGATTTCTGATTCATCTGATACACTAACATCCTTTTTTTCAGTAACATTTCCCGTAATGTCCTGAGAATCAGTAGAAACACCAAGTAAAAGACCTGCAAGATATTCCTTGTGCATCCCTTCTATGAGACTGCAGAGCCTTGTTGCCTGACCTGCACATACAAGTACAACGCCTTCTGCCATAGGATCTAAGGTTCCGGTATGTCCGACCTTTCTTGTATGAAGAATACCTCTTACCTTTGCTATTACATCAAAGGAGGTCCAGCCCTTTTCTTTATAAACTGCTACAATTCCATCCATTAGTCGATCTTAACTCCATGTTCCTCAAGCTGATGGCAGATTCCAAGTGTAAGATTGTTGATGCAGTCATGAAGCTGTCCGCGCATTGTGCAGCCTGCAGCCTTAACATGTCCGCCGCCGCCAAAGAATACAGCTGTCTTAGCAACATCCACAACACCATTAGAGCGCATGCTTATCTTATATTCAAGGTCAGCTGTTTCATAAATGAAAATAGCTACCTCAACTCCGTCAGTAACGCGAAGCTGATCGATTATGCCCTCAAGATTTTTGCTCTCAACGCCGTAAAAATCCATTATCTTTCTATTGAGCCAAGAAACTATTATCTTTCCATTAGCAAGCATGATGCTCTCCATCAAGGCTCTGCCAAGGATCTGATTTTCCTTATAACTCTTAGCATAGAAGGTTCCATCGATTAATTCTTCCTGATTGAACTTTCCTATGGAAAGGAGCTTACCTGCTACTACCATCGTTCTTTCAGTAGTGTTAGTGTGCTTAAATACACCTGTATCGTGAATGATTCCCATATAAAGAGCTATTGCGCAATCTTTAGAAATCTTATCCTCATCAAAATAATCAAAAATAAGTTCTGTAGTTGAAGCTGATTCAGAGCTAATTACCTGGTACTTTGCAAAGCCGGTATTGCTTACATGGTGATCAAATAGGAAAACCTCTCCTGCACCATTTACGATTTTTTCATCTGCATATACTCTATCCATGCTTCCACAGTCTAAAACGATAAAAAGATCGTAAGGCTCCTTATAATCATCATTTGTAATGAATTTATCTGAATTCTTCATAATTAAGAATTTTTCAGAAAAGTCCATTGAAAAGATATCTACTGTCTTAGCACCGTCTTTATTATAATTATCAGTGATATAATCATACATCGCAAGGCATGAGGAAATGGCATCACCATCAGGTCTTACATGTGCTGAAATACCGATTCTTCTAGCCTTTTTCACTTCATCCCAGAAAAAATCCTTTTCAAAATTATTAGTATACATTATACCTACTACCTCTCATTAGAAACTTGTTAATTTTCCGCCAATTTTCTATATTTTTACTATTAATTACTATATTTTGTTTTTTTTGTTGAAATTATATGCATACCAAAGAATATTTGGTATGCATATATAGTTTAAATATTAAGTAATAAATTATTCCTCGTCTGAAGCCTCGTCAGAATCCTCATCAAGGTCTTCCTCTGCTTCTTCTTCCCTCGGATCTAAATCATCCTTAACAGACTCAAGAAGCTCATTTATATGAGCACCATACTCAATAGACTCATCAAGCTTAAAGAAAAGCTCTGGAGTATTTCTAAGATTTACATTACGTGCTAAAGCTGATCTTAAAAATGGCTCAGCACTCTTTAATCCAGCAAGAGTATTGCTCTTTGCCTCTTCATCTCCTAAAACGCTTATATATACTTTAGCTGTCTTAAGATCCGTAGCAACCTCTACATCAGTAACTGATGTAAGAGGGCTGATTCTTGGATCCTTTACCTCGCGTGAAATTAAAACTGAAAGCTCACGCTGAACCGCTGAATTGATTCTTAAATTCTTGGTACTATTTTTTTTCATATTTACTGTATTACCTCTTAACCTCTACCATCTGATAGAATTCCATCTTATCATCGACCTGGATATCATTGAAGCCGTCAAATACAAGACCACACTCATAGCCGTAATTAACTTCCTTAACATCATCCTTACCACGTCTAAGTGACTCGATATTACCATCGAATACCTTCTCATCACCTCTCGTGATACGGCACTTTGTTCCTCTGAATACCTTACCGTCAAGAATATATGAACCAGCAATGTTACCAATGCCAGAAGCCTTGAAGATCATACGGATTTCTCCATGACCTGTAACCTTTTCTTCGTAGATAGGCTCAAGAAGACCCTTCATTGCTGCCTCTACATCATTGATAGCATCGTAAATTACCTTATAATTTCTTACATCTACCTTTTCACGCTCTGCTGTCTCTCTTGCCTGATTGTCTGCACGAACGTTAAAGCCGATAATAATAGCATGTGATGCTGCTGCAAGTGTAACGTCAGATTCATTGATGGCACCAACACCGCCATGGATAACGCTTACCTGAACCTCATCATTTGAAAGCTTTATAAGTGACTGCTTAACTGCCTCAACTGAACCCTGAACGTCAGCCTTGACAATAATATCAAATTCCTTAAGCTTACCAGCCTTGATAGCATCTGAAAGACCTTCAAGTGAAAGCTTATTCTTTGTCTCTGCAAGAAGCTTTTCTCTGTTCTGAGCAATAAATGCTTCTGAAATCTTCTTTGCATCGTTGTTTGTATCTGTTACAAGGCAAACCTCGCCTGCATCTGGAACACCGTTAAGACCGATGATCTCTACAGGAGTTGATGGACCTGCCTCCTTAAGACGCTCTCCCTTTGCATCGATCATGGCACGAACCTTACCAAATGCTGCACCGATTGCAACGAAATCACCTACATGAAGAGTACCCTTTTGTACAAGAACTGTAGCAACCGGACCCTTACCTGTATCAAGCTTGGCCTCGATAACGATACCGCGGGCCTTTCTATTAGGATTAGCCTTAAGCTCCATGATATCAGCCTGAAGAGTGATCATTTCAAGAAGATCCTCGATACCTGTTCCTGCCTTAGCTGAAACTGGTACGAATGGGATATCTCCGCCGTAATCTTCTGACATTACGCCTTCTGCAAGTAATTCCTGCTTAACTCTTTCAATATTAGCGCCTGGCTTATCGATCTTATTGATTGCAACGATCATCTGAACCTTAGCTGCCTTAGCATGGCTTATGGCTTCCTTAGTCTGTGGCATAACACCGTCATCAGCTGCAACTACGAGTACTGCAATATCTGTTGCCATTGCACCACGCATACGCATTGAAGTAAAGGCTTCATGACCTGGTGTATCAAGAAAAGTGATCTTACGATCATTTATAGTAACCATATAAGCACCGATATGCTGTGTAATACCGCCTGATTCCTTTGCGGTAACATTTGTCTTTCTGATTGCATCAAGAAGTGATGTCTTACCATGGTCAACGTGACCCATTACACAGACAACTGGAGGACGCGGAACCATTGTTGATTCATCCTCAGGTTCTTCCTTAAGGAGCTCCTGAACTACATCGACCTTTTCTTCCTTCTCTGCAAGGATATCATAAGAAAGGGCAATTTCTGCAGCTTCATCATAACTGATTTCCTGGTTGATTGTATAAACCTTTCCTTCAAGGAAATACTTCTTAATGATAGCTGAAGGAACAATCTTCATCTTATCAGCAAGATCCTTGATAGTGATTTCATCAGGAATAGTAATATTCTTGATTTCTTCCTTTGGCTTTTCCTCTACCTTAGGCTTGATGAATGCACCCTTCTTATTCTGCTTTGTCTGGATCTCCTGATCTTCATCCTCGTAGTAGCCTCTCTCATGCTTCTTATCCTTACTTCTGTTAGAATAAGCCTGAGCGCGCTGCTCCTTGCTGCGATCTACAGTGATCTCTGGTGTATCAGAATTCTTCTTTTTATCAAAGCCTCTGCCACCATTTCTTCCGCCAAAGCCTCCGCTCTGACTATTTCTATCCTTATTGAAACCGCCGCCCTGACCGTTTCTGTCCTTATTGAAACCGCCGCCCTGGCCGTTTCTATCTTTATTAAAGCCGCCGCCCTGAGCATTTCTATCTCTGAAGCCGCCCTGGCCGTTTCCGCCCTGAGCATTTCTGTCTCTAAAGCCGCCCTGGCCATTTCCGCCCTGAGCGTTTCTGTCTCTAAAGCCGCCCTGGCCATTTCCGCCCTGAGCATTTCTATCTCTAAAGCCGCCCTGGCCATTTCCGCCCTGAGCATTTCTATCTTTAAAGCCGCCCTGGCCATTTCCGCCCTGAGCATTTCTGTCTCTAAAGCCTCCCTGACCATTTCCGCCCTGAGCATTTCTATCTTTGAAACCGCCCTGACCATTTCTTCTATCATTATTTTTGGAGTTTCCACCATTCTGCTGGTTTGAAGAACCCTGATTGGAGTGATTCATTGGCCTTGCTCCGTTATTGTTGTTATTGTTCTCTCTTGGTGCCTTCTCTGTATTCTCCTGCACACCGTTGTTCCTGCCATCCATATTTGATGAATTCTCTCCCCTTGTAATATCGCTTGTCTTATTTTCCAGACTTCCTACAGTACCATTAGCTGCTGCCTTTTTCTCTTCGGCTGCCTTAACTTCCTTTGAAGCTTCCTCTGTTGCCTTCTTCTCTTCAGTTGCCTTTGCTGCCTCTGCTGCCTTAGCTTCCTCAGCCCTCTTCGCAGCTTCTTCAGCTGCCTTTTTCTCCTCTTCGGCCTTCTTTGCTGCAGCCTCAGCTGCCTGCTTTTGCTCTGCTGCCCTTCTAGCCTCTGCCTCTGCTGCCTTCGCCGCTGCCTGAGCAGCTCTTTCCTCAGCAGAAATGGTCTTCTTTGGACCTTCTATCGCAGGAGCATTATTTTGCTTTTTAACCTCTGGTTCAGCAGTTTTACTAAAGGTATAACCTGATAAAACTGATGAAAGAGATGAGCCTAATACTTCACGCTTTCCCTGCTTCTGATTATTATTTCTGTTTCTATTGCCATTATTGCCGTTATTTCCATTATTGCCAGAATTGTTAGGTCTTTGAATATTTGACTGCTGATTCTGATTATGATTTTGATTATTATTTCTATTTCCAGGATCTCCATTCTTATTATCTGATGAAGACTTAACAGTGATCTTGGTAACTATCTTTGGTGTATTATGATACATTTTTCCACCATTTGGATAATCACTGCTGAAGGAAGTCATCTGCTGATTACTAGGCTTAAAAACATATTTATTTCCCTGCTTAACACTTCCTTCTTTATTATCTGATTTTTCAGCTGGCTTATTTTCCACCGGCTTTTCGGCTGGTTTATTTTCCACTGGCTTTTCAGCTGGTTTATTTTCTACCGGCTTTTCGGCTAGTTTATTTTCCACCGGCTTTTCAGCTGGTTTATTTTCTACCGGCTTTTCAGCTGGTTTTTCAACTGGCTTGCTCTCTGCCTTAGCCACTGCATTATCTGCCGGCTTTGCATTACTGCCGCCCTTCTTATACTGTTCTTTGATAAGTTCAATATCTTCAGCATCAAGATTGCTTGCGGCCGTTTTTTCTCTGCCCTTCGAAGTCAGCCATTTTGCAAGTTCCCCCGGCTTTACATCTATTTCTTTAGCATAATCTCTGACTCTCATTACTACCTCCAAATACTTGTTATTGTACATCTATCAAGCTAAGGATGACCGCTGCAATTTTCTCGTCCTTAACCGCTACTGAAGTTCTTTCCTCCTTACCGATCACATGACCTAATGTGTCCTTGTCAAATACCTCTCGGTAGGTGACATTTCTAAAGGCACACATATCCTTGAATGTTTTTTTTGTTCTATCTGATGCGTTTTCTGCACAGATTACCAAAAAAGCCTTTCCGCTTTTTATGCAGTTCTCTGAACAAAAGCCGCCGCTTTCTACCTTTCCTGCCTTTGCTGCAATGCCCAGCATCGACTTTAATTTTCTTATTCTTATCTCTTCCTGCATTTTCACCTTTACTGATTATCAAAATATGTCTTTAGTGAATCATAGACATTTTCCGGGACCTTCATTTTTAGAGATCTTTCAAGGCCCTTATTTTTTATGGCAAGTGCAAGACAATTCGGATCCTTACATATGTAAGTACCTCGTCCATTCTTCTTGCCGGTTTCATCAAGTGTAATATTTCCATCTGGCTCTGCAACTACGCGGATCAATTCATTCTTTGCCTTCTTTTCGCGGCATCCTGCGCAGGTACGGAGCGGCTGTACCTTTGCCATTACTGATTATCCTCACCATTCTCTTCCGGGATGTAATCCTCTCCCATATTAGCCTCTGCATCTACATCTGGAATATCATAATATCCATCTGCATCCATATTTCCGTCACCCTTGATATCGATCTTATAGCCAGTAAGTCTTGCTGCAAGTCTTGCATTCTGACCGCTCTTACCGATAGCAAGTGAAAGCTGATAACTTGGTACTATTACCTTTGCTTCCTTAAGCTCTGGATCTACCTCAACTGATACTACAGTTGATGGGCTGAGAGCATTTGCAATGAGCATTCCTGGATCATCTGTCCAGCGGATGATATCGATTTTCTCACCCTTAAGCTCGCCGATAACTGCCTCAACTCTTTCCTTATTCATACCAACGCAGGCTCCTACTGGATCTACGTCTGGATTGTTTGAATAAACAGCCATCTTTGTTCTTGCGCCTGCCTCACGGGCAATTCCCTTTATCTCAACAATGCCTTCTCTGATTTCAGTAACTACTTCTTCGAAAAGTCTCTTAACGAAATCCTGATGAGCACGAGTAACTGTAACTCTAGGTCCCTTGGTTGTCTGCTCTACCTTTGAAAGATATACCTTAATTCTCTCGGTAAGTCTATAGCTTTCACCTGGAATCTGATTTGCAGCTGTAAGAACTGCATCAACCTTTCCAAGATCAAGATAAACATCTGCTCCTGAATATCTTTGAACAACACCAGTAATGATATCTCTTTCCTTTGCTTCGAACTGCTCGAAAAGAACTCTTCTCTCTTCTTCGTGAATCTTCTGGATTACTACCTGCTTAGCCTTCTGAGCTGCAATTCTACCAAAATTCTTTGGAGTAACCTCAAGCTGAACTACATCGCCTTCTTCATGAGGAACACTTGGTTCCTTTTCATCTGCAATAGCCTTAGAAATCTGAAGAACAGGATTTTCAACGACATCCGCAACTGTCTTTTCCTGGTAAACATGAACAGCACCATTTTCTCTATTTATAACTACCTTAATATTATCTGCTGTCTTGTACTGTTCCTTACAAGCCTGAAGTAATGCATTTTCAAGAGTTGAAAGAATGACTTCCTTCTTTATGTCCTTCTCCTTCTCGATTGCATCAAGAGAATCAATAAGTTCCTTATTTCCCTCGATAACTGCAGCCTTTCTTCTAGTAGTCTTTCTTGTCTTTTTTAGTGCATCCTCACTCATAATTAATTTCCTCCTTAGGCCGAACCCCTTTTCTTTACAGGCCAGCAACTATATTTATCTATACATAGCTATATTAAAAAAATATTACACATCACTATTAAAAAAAATTATTCCTCAAAAGAGCCATTTCCTGAAGAACTATCTTCTGATACAGGCTCTTCAAGCGATATCTCTTCAACTGCCTCTTTATTAGATGAATTAAAATCATCATCATTAATCTCAAGTCTAATAAGAGAGATATCCTGGCGCTTTACCAAAGCCTTTCCATCCCACGGATGCTCCTTAAGAAGCTCTGCAGCTTTTTTCTGCGCCGTCTTTGAATTCTTCTTTGCTCCCTTTTTAGCCGGCTTTGCAAGAGAAGACATATCAACACTTACGACTACCTTTTCCTGATCAAATTCCTCTAGGATACCGCAAAAACTCTTTACCTTATTACCATTTCCAGCAATATCTTCCGGCTTATAAAGCATTACCAGAACATATTTTCCCTTACCGAATTTAAAATCATTTTCAGACTTTAGCTTTCTTGTAAGCCCTGGAGAGGATACCTCAAGAATATATGGATCCTTAATGAGATTTTCTTCATCAAGCTTTAATTCAACAGCCCTGCTTACGATTTCGCAGTCATCAAGACTGATTCCGCCTTCCTTATCGATATAGATGCGAAGGTAATTTTCTTCACCCTCGGTAACATATTCAACATCTACCATCTGAAATTTATTCTCAGAAAGAATAGGCTCTAAAAGCTCGATTGTCCTGGCACTATATTTCTCTGCCATTCCTTTATTGCTATTTTTCTTTTCTGCCATAATAATATGACCCGCCATTTCCTATTAACCACAAATAAAGGAGTGGACCGCTGTCCACTCCTGAATCTGTTAATTATTAAACTACTCTTCAACTATATAGCAATTTTCAATATTTGTCAAGTAGAATTTGCTATAAAAACAAAAATTGTCAATATTTACTTATTTGAATACACCTTTTTAACGTTCTCAAGCTTTGAAGACATATTCATAAGAAGAAGATCTGCAATGGTGAGCGCTGTCATGGCCTCAACTACAACTACAGCTCTTGGCACAACTACAGGGTCATGTCTTCCATGAATGCTGACAGTAATATTATCGCCGTCCTTATTAACGGTCTGCTGCTCCTTAGCTATGGAAGGAGTTGCCTTTACAGCTGCCCTTATGATAATGGTATTTCCATCGCTCATGCCGCCAAGTATTCCACCTGCATGATTTGAAGAGGTAACTACCTTTCCATCTTCATAGACAAAGCCGTCATTGTCTTCACTGCCTGTCTTTTCACTTACAAGCTTTCCATCGCCTATTTCAACAGCCTTAACAGCTCCGATTGACATTACAGCCTGAGCAAGTCTTGCATCAAGCTTATCAAATACAGGCTCTCCGATTCCTGCTGGAACAGAGGTCGCAACGCACTCAATTTCTCCACCCGAAGAATCAAGCTCTTTTATAAGGCCTGCAAGATACTCTTCAGCACTCTTTTCAACAGCCTCATCAGGTATTGCAAGGGTACCTGCCTGCTTTTCAATGTCAAATTTTCCCAAAGCTATCTGACTTCTTATTTCTTCTGCTTTTTCATCGCTTATCTTATAGGCTCCTATGCCTCTTGTATATGCTTTAACATTAATTCCGAGTTCATTTAACATAGCTATCGCAATGGCGCCTGCTGCAACTCTTGCTGCAGTTTCTCTTCCTGACGATCTACCGCCGCCTCTATAGTCTCTGAAGCCGTACTTTGTGTCAAAACCAAAATCCGCATGGCCTGGTCTGAAATAGCTTGCTATCTGAGAATAATCCTGAGAACGCTGATTTGTATTTAATATCATAAGAGATATCGGCGTACCAGTAGTTTTTCCTTCAAAAACGCCTGAGCCTATAATGACCTTATCAGCTTCCTTACGAGGAGTAGTAAATCTGGAGGTTCCAGGCTTTCTTCTATCTAAAAAACTCTGAATATATTCCTCTGTGATGGGAATACCTGCAGGAACTCCATCTACAACTGCTCCTATTCCATAACCATGGGATTCTCCCCAGGTAGTAACTCTAAAAATATTGCCAAATGACGAACCCGCCATAAACTTCATTTCCTTTCTTTTAAGCTGTGATAATCGTTCCTGTTCTGCCCTTTAGAGCAGCTGAAACATGCTCCATGTCAGTAATGATTACTCTGCCTTCATTATTATTTTCAAGGAAGGTAATGGCAGCCTTTATTTTTGGAAGCATTCCTGTTCCTTCAAAGGCATTATCAAGCTTTAAATTCTTAACTGTATCAAGAGTAACTTCATCAAGAAGTCTTTCTTTTACGGTGCCGTAAAAAGCTGCTGCCTTTTCAGTACCTGTAACAAAAAGAAGCGTTCCTGCCTTTGAAAGCTGTGCAAGCATTCCAGCAGTAGCATCCTTTTCAATTATTGATCTTGCGCCCTTAAGTACTGTTCCCTGCTCAAGTACCGGTATTCCACCGCCGCCTGCAGCAATAACGACCTGACCTGCGTCAACAAGAGTCCTTATTGCATCCATCTCATAAATATCAATAGGTGCAGGAGTCGCTACAACTCTTCTATAGCCGCCCTCTACCTCAGTAACAAACTTTCCTGAAGCCTCCATCTTATCTGCCTCTTCCTTTGAAAGAATGCGGCCTATTTTCTTAGTTGGTTTTGAAAACGCCTTATCAAAAGGACTTACCTTTACCTGAGTGATAATGGTCGATACTGTCTTAAATATTCCTCTATTTAGAAGCTCTGTCCTTATTCCATTCTGGAGGTCAAAGCCAATGTAACCCTCTGACATAGCAGAACATACTGACATAGGCGCTACATCCTTCTGCTCCTCCTCCTTCGCAAAATCCTCCATTGCTGAATGGATAAGTGCGAGCTGCTGTCCATTAGAATGTGTAACAATTACTGAATAACGCTCCTCTACTACATCTGCAACTGCCTTTGATGCAAGCCTTACATTATCCTTCTGCTCAGAAAAGCTATTTCCAAAGCAATCACGGCCTAATGCAACAACTATTTTTCTGTTCTCCATAATATTTCACCTTTCTACCCTAAACATTCGAAAAGCCCATTTAACACCTTGCCATAATAACACTAAATGGCATAAAAAACAATAATTTAAAACTTATCTCAAATAAATATTTTCAAAAATAATTACTAATGCTTTAGTACCTCGGCTTCAGGAAGGTCATCTTCCTCCTCGACCTCTGATTCAGCAGCAAGCTGAAGTGATGAGGAATTACAATTATAGATTTCTGAGCAAAGCTTGAACATGTTCACTATGAACTTTCCCCTTTCAGTAATCCTATAGCCGCCGTTTATTTCTTCTATGGAACCTGTTTCAAGCTGCTCCATGGCGCGCTTATCTACCGCATTGTTCTTTTCGATATAATCCTCTTCAAGAAGATTTTCGATTTCCTCCTTGCTATAGATATGATCATCATGAGCATCCATACTTGAGAGCAGGAAAACTGAAACTGATCTTTCTACAGTAACCGGGAAAAGCGTAAACACTACCATATTGATGCAACAGAAGAAACAAACTATACACACCGTATCCTTGATATCAAGTATCTTTAAAGGCTTTAATCTGAGCAGTAAAAGCATGGTCCAAAGAAGAATTCCTGTAATTATTATAAGTGCAGTTCCTCTGTACATATATACTTCCATGCTCTTAAGAAGCGGTGTATGTAATAGAAGGATAAAGGTAACCGAACCCAAAAGTACAAAAACTATGTACCAGATTACCGTAAGGAAGGCTTTTAATACCTTTCCCATTTCCTTCTTTTCTTTACTTTTTACCTTTTCTACTTTTTTAACATTATTTTCCATTTGTATTTCTCTCCCATTTACGCATTGCGATTATTGCTTTGCGTTTATTTGCTTCTATTCTAAGTTATTTCATTACAGATGCTGGATTAAAAGTATATTCCATGATGACAAAATCATCATTCACAATGAAATTACTTGCATAATTAGCAACCTCACAGCCATCTAGCACCAGATTGGTATATTCATCAGCGGTTGTTAAAATAAAGGTATTTTTTTCAAGTTCTTCATCCTTAAACCAGTTCGACTCCTGCTGATAGTGGTAAAGCCTCATGTCAGCGCCATCTATGGCTATGTTCCTAAGACGTATTTTGCCATTGGATAAAAGAGTTATAAGAGCTGAATTCCAGAAGGTTGCATAACCGTCTGTATAGCCATTTTCCTCTAGATAATCTACCATCTTCATAGCAAATTTATCCTTGCCATAATCCGGCTTCAATTTGCAGATTCCAACAAAGCTTATTGCCGCAAGTGCAAACATCCCGATGCAGATAAGTACTGAAAGATTTTTGGTCTTTATATCCTTAAAGAGCCACTTTACATATAAAAGACTAGTCACAATACAGGAAACGTAAACCGGACTTATTCTCCAGTTCGCAGCTGATAAAAAGCCGCATACGAAACCTAGCATTATTATAGTACACAATATAAAATGTATCAATATCATAAATCTGAACTTGATGCTCTTTATCTTCTTCCAGGAAATGATTGCCAAAAGTGGAATAAGTATGAGTAAAATAGCACATACCACCTTATAAAGAGCAATAACGCCATTTGCCGACATAAGCTGTACATCGCCAAGATAGCCTATTCCCATCATATCAAGGAGCGCCGGGAAAAAGGACTTCAGGTGATCCGACCAGGTTTCAGGAAGTGACATCTTAGAATATCCATTCTGATAGGATGATGAAACATTCCTTTTCAGAAACGTTCCAAAGCGGTAGCCAAGAAGTGAAGCTAAGGTGACTACGCTGATAAGCTTAACAATAATACTGTCAAAGTGCTTTTTTTCAAGCTTATTATCCGCATATACCTTAGGAGTCAGTGGGTTTAGAACTATAAGACCTATCAGAGCCCCAAGCATTGGAACAACAAGCATCGCAAAGGTAACAGTCTGATTTGTAGAACAAAGCATGAACCAAACGAAGGTGAAAAGAAGAAGCACTATTTCCCTTACTCTATTTTTGATTTTTTTAGCAAGGGTGCTTCCATCCATCTGTTTATAATCATACTTTACCAGATTCTTATGGATTTCCTTTGCGCTCGTATCCACAAGACAGATACCCACATATAAAAATAGCATCCCGAGACTGTAATAAATAATATGCTGCCAGAATATTTCCCTCATTTTTACAGATAAGGAAATGAGCATCATCACTACGGCAAGTGAAAATAAATTCCAGGTCAGTGAAAAATCCATTTTCTTAAATATAAAGAACAGTGCTGTCAAAAATAACAGATAAAACACCACCATTCCGCATATATTAGCAGTAATTCCATAGCCGAACAGCTTTATAAAAGGAATCATTAATAGCTGTCCGCCAAAGGTAAATAAGGCTGCATATTCAAAATTTTCATTAAACAGGCCTCCGGCGTCTATCGACGCCTTGGCCCATAAAATCGTATCTGCTGAATCAGAATTATATTCTCCTTTTGAAGGAAAGATGATGTAATATAGCACCGATAATATAAATATAATTGAAATAGTGCTTATAAACACCTTGTAATACTTTTTCATTTTCTCTCCCTAATGTATCTATTATACACTGACTTTACATCAGCTTCTGCTTTACATCAGCTTCTGCTTTCGTTTTTTTGATTTTAACATTAAATTTTTAGCTATATGCCTATAAAAATCAATTATACAAAGAGTCTTATAATACCAGGCATATTGTAATAGCTTCCCTTGTTGGTTCTCTTTACTCTATAAAGAAGAGCTAAAATCACAATGAGAACTAATGCTATAATCGTAATAATAAATCCTGCTGAAAGTCCCTTTGGAGTGTATTTAAGCTTAACATCATGGCTTCCTGCTGTCATATCTACGCCGATGAAGGCACCTCTAATAGAATAGGTATCAGCCTTTTTGCCATCAACATAAACTGACCATCCCTCATCATAAGGAATAGTAAACATCATAGTACCGCCCTCAGGAGCATTTACACTACCCTCGATCTTTGTATCACTGAACTTAGTAACAGTGAGACCTCCGGCCTTAAGAGAGTTCATGCCCTCTGTAAGCTTTTCAACGCTCATTGAATAAACAAGGAGGTCTGGTCTTGATGAACCAGTAACAGTTATCTCGTCTCCTAAATGAGCAAAACCAAGATTGCAGATCATATTATCGGTATCAAGATAATTAAAGGTAGTTGTCTCGCCGTTAATATTAGCATAAAGAGTCTTGCAATCACTATTATTTCTTACAACAACAAGAATGTACTGATCTGCTGTTGGAACGATTTCACAATTGTCCGCATTAAGATTTCCCATGTATGTGAAGATATCTGATATACCGGTAAGATTCTGCATGAGGTCATTCTGAGCATCGATTACATTATAAGAAGAATTAAAATCGAAGGAATCAGCGCTCTTAATCATGAAACCGATAGGAAGTGCATCATTGTTCTGATATAGAAGCTCTCCGTCCTCACCGTAAACATAGGTAAGATGGCTGCTCTCCTTTAGAACTGAATTACTGATTTCATACTTAACACCAAGAAGTGATGCTGTAACAGGTGTAGCACCGCCAAAGCCGTATGAATTTCCGCCCTTTAAGAGACCGAGCTTTCCAAAGAGCTTTTCAACTTCATAATTTGTAATAGAAGTAAATACAGATGTACTTCTATAATTTGACCATGCGCCATCATTTCTTGTTCTATAACCATTGAACTTTTCAATTCTGTAGAACTCATCAGGAGTAAGCTGCTCTGCATAGTCTACAACTGCGTCAACGCCCTTATTATCACGAAGATAACCAGATCTTGAAGCGCAGCCAAGAGACATGTTATTTCCCATGTTGTAGGTAAGCTCTGCAGAAACCACAACAAAGGCAACTACAGTAACAACTCTCTTCATTACCTTCTTACTCTTCATTCTTGCTGTTCTGTAAAGGAACATAAGTGCAAGATAAAGAACTACGAAACCAAGTGATGAGAAAATGACAGATGTTGTATAGATGTCACTTCCTGAAAACTTAGAATCAGTATAAACAATGAATAATAATACTATACCAAAGGCACCAAGAAGATCCTTTGCCTCAAAGTACATAAGATCACGGATTACCTCATAGCCTATTACCACAAGTATAAATACATATACGAAAGACTGTCTTGATGGAAGGCAGTTAGGGAAATGGAATCCATGCCAGATATAATCCGGAACATTTAAATCAAATGAAAGGATGAAGAAAAGAAGAAGTGCAACCTTAACAACCTTTTCCCTTAAATTAACTCTCTTATCAATAATATAAAGTGGAACTAAAAGTAAAATCACAATTCCACAGTAAAGACTTGGAAGATATCCGCTTATTGCAGTAGGTACATTGAACAAATGACGGGCAAAGGTCTCGATCAAAGGATAGTACTCTGAAAGACTCTTTGGGAAGGATGACTGTCCTGAAGCTGAAAGAGAAAGCGCATAAGCCTCCGGAAGAATCATAACCGCTCCGCACATTCCACCGATAAGGGAATAGAAGCCAAAACGGAAGGTCTTTTTAAAGAACATGCCTACAGTCAAAGGACCCTCTTCGATATCTGAAGCTGCTGGTCTATGAATTCCTTCTGGCGGAAGATCTACTCTCTCGCCATTAACGTACTTGAATCTTGGAAGAAGACTCTTGTGATCTCTTACATTGTAGATAAGAATGAGCACAATATAGTAAAGTACGCATGAAATGCAAAGGATAATTCCAATATAGTAATTTGAGAAAATTGAGAAGCCAAGAGAAAGAGCGTATAAGAGACAGCTATCCTCAAAAACAAGCTTTTCAAGACCAAGGAATACTATAGGAAGCATAATAATAACATCAAGCCACATGTTGTTCCATACATAGCCTGCCATATAAGCACTCATTGCATACATAAGGCCAAACGCAATTGTAGATAAGCGCTTTGTACGGAAATGCTTTGTAAGGTAGATTGTGCATGTAAGTGATGATGCAGCAACCTTAAGTGCAATAATGTATGAAATAACCTCAAGGATATCATCCTTAGGGAATATGAAAATCAGCCAATCAATAGGTGAAGCTAAATAATATGGAATTATGGCTGAGAAATTAGTTCCCATTCCGATATTCCAGGAATAAGTAAAGCTTCCGCCCTCACGTATCTTTTCCCAGAGCTCTCCGAAGAAAGGTGCGTACTGATGCCATGAATCGCAGCGAAGATAAACATTATCGCCAAATGGATATATCTTAAGAAAAGCATATATAATTACCATAAGACCAAGCGGAATAATGAAGGCAAGAGCATAGAGCTGCTTATTGCTCATTTCCTTTTTAGGCTTTGATGCCCTCTTACTAGCGCGGGCTGCATTCTTCATTGCCTTTTCATTTTCCTTTTTTACTTTCTCTGCTTCTTTGGCCTTTCTCTTTGCCTCTTCTACCTTGATTTTTTCAGCTGCATCTCTTAGCTTTTTATTGCTGCTAGTATGCAAAACAGGCTGAAGCGTCTCCTCATTTCTCTCTGCAGATCTTGCACGCTCCACATCTTGTCTCTCAAGTCTTTCCTGCTCTCTTAATTCAGCAATAATGCTATCAGCCTCATTGTCGGAATTTTTCTTATACTGCTCATAGCTCTCATCCTTAGATACACTGCCAAAATTATTGCTATCTACAACATATCCATTGAAACCTGCACCGTTTCCCTCTGTGCTGGCTGTCTTTGGAGCACTTGCACTTGCATTTGATGCAGCATTTGCATTTGATGCAGCATTTGATGCAGCATTTGATGCAGCATTTGAAGCTGCCTTTGCTGCATTTACATTTGATCTTGCACTTGCATTTGCATTTGCACTTGCGCTTGCAGTTGCAGTTGCAGCTGCAAGCGCAACACTACCCGCACTAGCAGTGCTCTTTGTATCACCCTTTACCTCAGGATTAACAGCATCCTTATTCTTATTATCAATATCGCTCATATAATATCCTCGCTTATTTTATTATAGAACCTATCTCTTAATTTTTCTGCATGCCTTAACTAACCATTCCTGAACCTTTTTATCCTTAATATGAGGAAGCATCGTCTCGCGTACAAGCTCATGATAGCTATTTAAACGATCGATATCAACATCGTCAAAAAATTCAAGATTTATTGCCTCTTTATCAAAAGGAACCATTGTAAGTGGCTCGAATCTCATGAACTGACCGAAGTCATTTTTGTAATCCTTTACACAAACAATGAGACTTTCAAGACGAACACCGAATTTACCAGTTATGTAAACACCAGGCTCATCAGAAGTAATCATACCCTCTTCAAATACAGGAAGCTCTTCATTAACATCCGGCAAAGAATCCACCATCTTGTATCTGAAATTATTAGGCGCCTCATGAACATTTAAAAAGAAACCTACACCATGTCCCGTACCATGGTTATAATCAAGTCCATATTCCCACATCGGCTCTCTTGCCGCATAATCTAGAGTAACACCGCGGGTTCCGTAAATGAACTTAGAATTTAAAAGTGCCAAATGGCTCTTAAGTACAAGCGTATAATCAGCCATTTCCTGAGGAGTAAGCTTTCCTAACGGAATTGTCCTCGTAACATCAGTTGTACCATCTAAATACTGTCCTCCGGTATCTATGAGAACAAAGCTCTCTGGCTTTAACTCTACGTCGCTCTCAGGAGTTGCCTCATAGTGGACTATCGCACCATGCGGACCATATCCGAAGATAGGTGCAAAGCTCTGTCCCTGATAGCCCTCTCCCTTTTGCCTGAATTCTTCAAGCTTTTTAGCTGCTGAAAGCTCGGTAATTTTTTCCTTACCTACATTTGTCTTAAGATAATAAAAGAAATTAATAAGAGCAACTGCATCCTTGATATGAGCATTCCTCTCATTTTCCACCTCAACTGGATTCTTGATGGCCTTCCAGAGCTGAGTCGGCATTTTCATCTCTAGCTTCTTACACTTCTTGTCGATATTTTCATAAAGAGCATAATTAAGGTGAGACGGATCTACAATTACACCTGCTCTTCTTTTGCCATCTGAAAAGGCATTATTAAGCTGCTTTACATCCTCATAGATATCATTATAAGCCTTTATCTTAATGGACTTTTCTTCAAAATAAGCCCTTGCCTTTTCATCTAAAATGCTTTCATTCAGGTAAATGGTAGCTTCATCCTCTCCTACAATAAGATAAGATAAAACGACCGGATTAAAATCAACATCTGCGCCTCTGATATTAAGGAGCCAAGCAATATCATCAAGCGTAGAAATAATGGTGAAGGCTGCGCCTTCATTTTCCATTTTCTCGCGAAGTCTTAAAAGTCTTTTATCTGCGCTCTCTCCTGAATATTTTTCATCAAGCACCATAAGAGGTTTTGCAGATAAAGCCGGCCTATCCTCCCAGATTTCATCTACAAGATCCTTTTCATAAAGGAGCTTTACCGGAAAATCAGGATCTTTAGTAATATCAGGTATGTCTTCGTTAAAATAAACGCCTGAATTTTCAAGCTCGTCTGCTAAAAGCTTCTTTAAGGATTTTATAAAGCTATAGCTTACTGTTTTTCCATCAAAGCCTATGGAATAATTTTCTCCTCTAAGTACTGCTGTTTCTTTCACCTGAGAGAGAATGTACTGAGATAGACTCGGAACTCCTTCTTCTCCCATGCGCATGAGGTCTATTCCGGTATCCTTTAGCTGCTGCTCCGCCTGAAGAAAATATCTTCCGTCCGTAAAAAGAGCAGCCTTATCCTTTGTGACCACAAGTGTACCATTCGAGCCGCTAAATCCAGACAAGAACTGTCTGCACTTAAAAAACTCCCCCACATACTCAGAATCATGATAATCGGCTGTAACTACAAAGTAAAGATCATAACCATTTTCAACCATTTTGCTTCTTAAAGCAGTAATTTCATTTTTCATTTAACCAATGCCTCCAAGGTTGCATGTGATAAGTAAACTTTTATAAACAAAAAAGGCATCGCACACATGCACAATCTAAATCATTATACCACTTTTTTCGCACATTTGCAATAAAAAAGGGACTTAAAACAGTAATTTATTACTATTTTAAGTCCTTTTAATCTAAATAGAAAATAGTTAATTAAAATTTAAAGCATCGCAGGTCTTTTGAAGAAGCCATCCTGCCCATTCAGCATAATACTGCGACTTTGGATGAAGTCCGTCGCCAGTAGCCGAGCCCTTCATTGCGTGATTATAATCATCAAAGAGTTCATTGGCATCGATATAATAAATCATATCATCCTCATCAGCAAACTTTGATATTTCTTCATTTAACACATCAAGAGCTTCATTTGTCATGCTGTCATCTCTCTTTTCGGAAAAAGAAGCTGACATATGAAGATTTGCCATAACAAACACCCTGGCCCAAGGCTGAGCAGTTCTCACCTTATCTACAAGCTTTTTATACGCATTCAAGATCACTTCATCATCGGAGCCAAGTTCATTTACACCATACATAATGTAAATATAATTATAGCTCTTTATTGTAAGTACCTTGTCAAGTGTCATCTGCCCCCAGCCCTCAACATTAAAGCCAGCACCTAGAGCATCAAATACAGTGGCGCCTACCTTTGCAAAAAACGTAGCTTCCGATATCACCCTTGTATCATGAATGCCTACAGTTCTTGAATCTCCTATGAAAAGCGCCCTTGACATATCAAGCGCCATTGGAACAAGATTCCCTGTACTAGTGGTGGCCACCGTTGTGGCTGTAGTACTTTCTATTTCTCTTTCAATTGCCTTAGTCGTTTCCGCAGTTGTCTGTGGCTGTACTGTCACTATCTGTTCCTTGATTTCCTTGATTTTTTTCTCGGTTTCTTTTTCATCAAGTCCATGAACAATCAGTACAGTAAAAAAAACTATCACCAAGACAAACAAGAGAGTAAAGAGCACAACCACCAGCCCTCTAAAAAATCTTCCTCTCTTCATCATTCCTCCAAAATCACTTTATCTCAAATCCATGCTCTGCATATATTTCAGTAGTCTTATTTATTATCCAGGTTCCCCACTGCTTATAATACTGAGCCTTTGGATGCACTCCGTCACCTGTCATCTCAGGTGGGAATGCGCCATATTCATCATCCCATACCTTGTTGATATTGATATAGAAAATCTTCTTATCATCAGCAAGTTCTTTAATAGCCTTATTATAATTATTAATGCTCTTGTTATTTACAACAGAATTCTTAAGCGCATAGTTATGAGTTACATGAAGATTGCCTTCAACAAATATAATTGCATCCGGCTGCTTCTTCTGAACAGCCTTAACTAACTGGGTAAACTTAGTTATGGTAGTTGTTCTGTCATAACCTAATTCATTTATACCGAGCATGATATAAATTTTACCATACTTTTTCTTCTTAAGAAGCTTTCCTAAGGTAATCTTTCCGAACTCCCCTACTTCAATCTCTTCAGTATTTACCTTATAAACGCTCATACCGACATTACAGAAGAAATCAGCACCCTTTATATTTGAATACGCCTGGATACCAACTGTTCTAGAATCACCAATAAAGAGCGCATCGTCCATAGATACAACATCACTCATCTGAGTGATTTCAGTTGTCGTTGTAGCCTCAGTCGTATTTTCAGTAGTCTTTTCAGTAGTCTTCTTTGTCGTCTTCTGCTTTGTCTTTTCAGTCGTATCTTCATTTTCTCCAGAGGCTTTTTCAGTAGTAGTTTTATCCTGACTATCTTCGCCCTCTGCAGTCGTCTTCTTTGTCTTCTTGGTCTTCTTAGTGGATTCTTCTGGATTTTCACCCTCACCCTCAGAGGTGGTGGTTATTTCCTGACCATTTTCATCAGTCTCCTTCTGATCCTTACCTTCCTTATCTTCCTTACCTTCTGTACCTTCCTTATCTTCCTTACCTTCTGTACTTTCCTTATCTTTTCCTCCCTCTTTATCCTTATCAGAATCGGTAGACTCGGTTGTATTTTCAGCTAAAGAAGTATCATCCGTATCTGATATGTCAGCAGTAGACTCAGTGGTAATTTCCTCATTTTCATCTGATGTAATGGTTTCAGTGATGTCTACAAGCATATCCGAAGTAGATACCGTAGTAGGCATCTGAATATCATCCTCGTCATCATCACCAAAGAAGTCATCTATAGCCTTATCATCACTGGCTGCATTTATGATTTCATCCATCTCTGCAGCCGAAATTTCTGTATCATCCTCTGGCGGATTTTTCTTTAAGTAAACTGCGTTACCTAATAGTGCTGCAACAATGACAACATATAGGATAAGCATCCACATATTACTATTTTTCATATTTAGAACCTCGCATACATGAAGGTATCACCAGTGCCGTTATATACACTGACCATACATAGTGCAAAAATAGCTGCAAGAATAATTCCCTTTACAATATTGCTCTTTATCATCTTAAAGAGCTTTTCCGGGAATCTGAAGCAGAATATAATCGATAAAACTAAATAAACAGCATATTTAGGGAAAACTGTCATAAAGCTTGAAGCAGCAGCACCTTCCACTGCAGCCTCTGCCGCAGCCTCAGTGAGGCCATATGCCGCATTTGCAACATCACCCGCAGGAGCGCCGCCAAAAAACGGAAAAAGCTTTCCAAACAAAAGTCCTAGCTGTGTAAAATCCTCGACTGCAAAAACAGCCCATGATAAAGGAATCAGAATAATCATATAAATATGTCCGATGACCTTTGAATTTTCAAGGAATCTTCCATAAACAAATTTTTCCAGACATATTATTACAAATAATCCAATGCCCCAGATCATGAAATTATAGCCCGCGCCATGCCATATTCCAGTAAGGAACCATACTGTAAAGAGGTTGAGAATCAGACGGAATTTACCTACTCTACTTCCTCCCATAGGAATGTAAATATAATCCCTGAAGAAACGGCCAAGTGTCATGTGCCATCTACGCCAGAAATCTGACATTGTCTTTGATAAATAAGGATAATCAAAGTTCACAGGTATATTAAAGCCAAACATTCTTCCAAGACCTATGGCCATCTGAGAATAGCCCCAGAAATCAAAAAGTAACTGGAAGGAATATGCAACAACGCCAAGCCATGCAAGGGACACAGGAATAGTCTCAAAACCTATGGTCTTAACCTCCATCCAGAGCTTTCCGATATGATTCGAAATGATTACCTTAAGTCCAAGACCAAAAACGAACTCAGCAAGGCCAGTAAAAAAGCACCCTGCTGAGAGCTTTTTTTTATCTTTAAGCTCATTACTTACCTCGCCGTAACGAACAATAGGTCCTTGAATGACCTGTTCAAAGGAAAGCATATATACGCTGAACTTGAGAAGACTGCCTGAAGCCGCCGTTCTTCCCATATAAACATCAGCAAGATAAGAAATTCCCTGGAAGGTAAAGAAAGAAATACCAAGAGGCTGAAGTATGCTTACCACAAGACTTGAACCTGATGCCTTATTTATTTCTTCTATAATAAAGCCTGAATATTTAAAAATACAAAGAGAAAGAACATGCAATATTATACCTACTATAAGAAGACGCTTAGCAATCTTTGAATGCACCGGCTTACTGCCTGCTCCTCCTCCTGCATTTAATAAATTAATTCTCTCTTCTTCATTATAACTATAAATCGTCCAGCCTAAATAAAAATCCATTAATATGGTCAGAATGAAGAAAATCATCTGAACAGGCGCCGATTTAACGTTCATATAATAAAATACAGCGCTAGCTGTAAATAAAATCAAATTCTTTAATTTCCCCGGAACTATGTAAAATAAAAGGATTACGGCCGGAAGAAAATATACTATAAAATTCCAATCACTAAATGACATTTAAATTTACCCTTCCCTTCTTTTGCAAGACACAATGGTATCACAAAAGAAAGAAAATATCAAGAATAAATAATTTTTTTAAACTATTATTTTTCTCCGTAAGTATAAGTTCCGGATATTTCAGCAGTCCCAAGGATATTTCCACTTACTGCATTTGAACCATCAGCGTAAACATTTAATAAATTTATAATATTATTGATATTAGCGCCTGACTTATCAAGCCCAGAAAGAATAACATTGAAATTACTAGGTACAGCCTTTAGGGCATAAACATATACGTGGTAGTTGTGGGTACCTGCTGGAGGGTAAGGGCCCACATATGTCTTAACCTCACCTCTTAGATTATTAAAACCTGATACAAGAGAAATAGTATCCCCCTTTATACCATTGATTTCATCTCCAAGAAGCTCTCTTATTTCTTCTACTGTAACTACATCACACCAATGAAGCCAGTTAAAGCCATCCGGATCTATCATGATGACAGCATATGCTCTAGCACCTTCCACCTCATTAAAGGTAAGCTCAGGAGAAATATTTTCACCATTAGCTGTATTAGTTATTATAGGATTCCATTTTCCATTATTCATTAAATCAACAGAAGATACATTCATTTTTACCAAACTATCCATATCCACCTCCAGATTAACTCTTGCAGAAAAAATAATAAAAGCAAAAATGCCCATGAGAAACATTCCAAAGCAGACTATTCCTCCAAGTCCCAAAACATCTCTCTTTTTCTTTGATTTTTTATCACTAGCATCAAAAACAGCATAACGATAAAACAAAAATCCAGTACCAAGAAGCATCAATACCGAAAAAACAATTATACCAATCTTTAAAACACTGTTCAATTTCCCGCCTCCATTTTACAGACTCTTTAAAAGCTCTCTAGCCTCGAGATAGCCGTCGATATACTCAGCCTCATCTTTGCTGCTTTTAACTAGCTGCTTAAAAATATCAAAGGCATCAGAAAAATATTTTCTTGCCTTTACATTATTATTGAAGGAATATACTCTTCCAAGATTTAACAAAGAATTAGCATATTCTTTTTTAGCCTCAGGATCCTCCGGGTTCTTATTTAAAAGCCCCTCAAAGATTTCTTTTTCCTTCAAAAAACCCTGAAGCGCATTAGCATAGTCCTTATCGGATAAAAATCTATTTCCTATCCTATCATAAAGCACTGCTGCTCTTCTTTGATAATCCTGATTATCCGGATTATCCTCGCACACTTTTGAAAAAATCTCAATTTCCTCATTCAGGCTCTCTATTTCATTTTTAAACTTCCCCGATTTTCTATAAGAAGCAGCTATTCTATTGATTGCCCTTAGCTTTTTAATGATATAATCATTATTTCCATCAAGAGCAAACATATCATCATAAACTAGCTTCTCACGGCCATAGTACTGTACAGCACTCGCATAATTAGTACTTCTGTCGTAGTATCTGCCCATATTTTTAAGAGCCTCGGCATATTTTTCCTTATAGTAGAGGTTACTTTCAAATTTATAGGTAACGTTCTTAAAAAATTCAACAGCCTGATTTAATAAAATAAGCTGCTTGTCATAATCTTTAACTGCTTCATGCATTTTTGCCATCTCATTTATGGCATCGGAATAATTAGTCACATATTCCATATTTGCAGGATTTTTCTCTGCAAGTTTTTTAAGAATATCACCGGAATATTTGTACTGCTTAAGGGCGCTTGCAGTATCGCCCTTTAAATAATAAACTCTTCCCATCACCTGCTTTGACATGGCATAATTTTCTAGATATTCAGGATCAGCTGGATTCTTCTGATTAAGCTCCATACTTATTTTCAGATAGATTTCATATTTTAAGAGCGCATTATCATAATCTGAAAGCTCAAGATAAATATCGCCCATTCTATCGTGAGCTATGGCAAGATTTCTCTTAAACTCATCCACATCAGGATTATCCGAGCTTATCTTTTCAAAACTCATGGCAGCCTTATTATATAGGGCATAGGCATCACTGAGCTTTCTCTGTCTTTGATAAATTTCAGCCCTGTACATATAAACATCAGTCTTATCGCTCTTATACCTATCCTCTTCATTGAATCTACTAGCGAGCTCTTCAAATACCTCCTCAGCCTTATCATAATAGCCAAAGGCATCATCGAAATGCTTAAAATCAGCATGGATCCTACCGATTTTCTTTAAGATATTGCCATAAAGCTCTCTGAATTCAGGCTCCATGACCTTCTTTTCTTCTAGCTCCTCGGCCTCTCCATAAGCATCATCATAAAAATCAAGAGCAAGCTTATACTCATTCTTTAGCTCATAGACCTCACCGGTTTTAACAAGAGAATCGATATACAAAGTCTTTCTCTTATAATCCTCAGGTACCTTTTCAATCACCTGCTTTGATATCTCAAGGCTCTTTTTAAATTGAGATAGTGCATCATCATAGGCAAACTGCGCCTTATGTGCCTCACCGATTTTCCAGAGCGAGAGCGCATAGTCACTTTTTAGCTCATTGTCCTCTGGATTTATTTTAGTTATTTTTAAAAGAGTCTCTGCTGCCGCCTCATAATTATCAAGCGCCTTCTGAAAGCCTCTTCTTATTTTACAGATATCTCCCTTATATAAAAGGCAAAAAGCATAAGTCCTTCTATAGCAGGCATTATCGAATTGCTTTCTAGTCAGCTCTATATTTATGTCTGCACATTCCTTAAAACAGACATATGAGCTATCATATTCTTTTTTATCAAAGTATATTGTTGCTACCTTATAGAGGATTTTAGCATAGTCATTCATAAAAAAGAAATTAGACCAATACTTATCCGTAAGCATTTCATATATTACAAGCGCCCTATTATAGCTATCTAGCGCAGTATCCATGCTATCACTTTCTTCATATATTGTTGCAAGCTTTACAAAGAAATCTCCGCTCCACCTAAGGAAATAAATGTCATTTTCATTTTCCTCACAAAGCTTTCTGCTAAGCTTTAAGCAGAGCTTATATGTCCTTTTAGCAATTTCATTTTCATTTTTTCTATGATAAACATCCGCTATTCTTGAGATAGGCGTAAGATATCCCCTTTTATACTCCATTTTTTCAGGAAATCTTTTAACAAGCTCTTCATACATCACAAAGCTTCTCTGATAAAACTCGAGAGCAAGACGGATATTTGAAAGCCCATCATAGATCATTCCAAGCAAAAGACAGATGCGGTTAAAGCATTTATATTTGAACTCATTATAAATATCCGCTTCCTTATAAGTTACAAATATAAGCTCCATGATTTCTCTAGCCTTATCATATTTTTCCTTGGCTAAAAGATCGATTCCAGCACTTATTACCTGAAAGGAATAGCTATTTTCATCCGTAAATTTTTCAGCCTCATCTACCTCTCCGGTCTCAAGCTTAAGAGGCTTCTCACCCCTTCGCTTTAATTTTTCTTCTGTCTTTGCAACTCTCTCCTGCTCGAGCTTTTTTTCAAAATCAGCAAATTTATTCAGCTCGCTCTGCAGCCTTGGCATATTCACCTGAAAATAATCTGCATTGATTTCTCTTTTATTTACATAATCATCTAATTTATCACTTGGATTTACTTCAGTAAAGTCAAAGCACTCGAAACAAAAGCATTTACCCTTTTTAACAAAAACATTATCTGAATTGCACTTACTGCACCTCATTAATATTACCCCTTAAAAAACCTAAAGTTAAAACGTTCGCAACCGTTATTGTACCAAATTTCAGACAAAAAGTAAATAAGGGCAGACAACTTTGTTCAAATTGCCTGCCCCCTCAAACTAATACTTATCTAAAATATATTTTTTATACCACCCATATTTACAATAATCTTTTTACATACAATGCTTTTTTCCACCCATATTAATTATAACCTTTTACATACAATGCTTTTTTCCACCCATATTTACTATAATCTTTTACATACAATGCTTTTTTCCACCCATATTTACTATAATCTTTTACATACAATGCTTTTTTCCACCCATATTTACTATAATCTTTTACATACATACAATTCTTTTTGCCACCCATATTAATATAAACCCGATTACCTGCCTGCAATTTCTATTTCAATATCACCTGTATCTGTTGTGATTTCGCACCTTCCGCCGCTTGTCAAAGCAGGAACATCTACACTTCCAGTAGAACTTTCAGCAAAGATGATCTTATCTGTCAGGAAAGAGCCCGTTACAGAGCCTGTATCATTCTTAATGTAGATTTCATTAGCATCACAGCCTTTAAGTCTAATATTTCCGGTTCCATCCTTAAGATTCATGGTATTTTTAGCAATTACATTTTCAAGCTCGCACTTTCCAGTTGAAGCATCAGCTGCAAATTCTCCGCAATTCACATCCTTACAAACAATTTTTCCTGTACTGGTCTTGCAAGATAATTCACTTTCAATCTCTACCGAATTTAATTCGATAGAACCAGTAGAATTTTTAGCATTTAATGTCTTTGCTGAAATACCTTCAGCCTTGATATTACCAGTACTGCATTTAATAGTAACATCATTTTTAACATCAGAATCTATGGAAATATCACCTGTATCATTAGAGATATCTGCTGATTCAAAAACAAAACCTTCCTCAATTTTAACATCTCCAGTATCTTCTTTAATTAAGAGCTTTCCATATTCATCTTCAGGAAGATAAACTATTGCATTTGTATTACCAAATCCAAAATTAATTATATTTTCATACCACTTAGTTTTGTCTTCAACCTTTATTTCAAGCGTTCCGTTATTTACTGAAGCGCTATGCTTTGTCCTATTATTTTCTAAAAAAACTACCTTACATACATTCTCTTTACTTTTTACAATAAATAATTCAGTTGTATCTAAGTCGATGGAGATATCAGAAAAATCATCTTCAATAATGACTTCCTTTTCTTCTTCCTTTACTTTGTTTACCTTGTTAAAGCTCCAATCATTTACTGCGAGCACAGCAGTTAGACCTGCTCCTCCTGTTACTATTAATACAATAGCAATTAAAACCCACACTTTAGTCTTATTCATTTTATCAATCCTTTCTTATAAATAAATGCTTAATACCATTTGTCATTTCATCATTACCATATTTAGTAGCCTTGAATAACAGCTTTGTAAGAAGAGCTGTAAAAATCCCCACACCAATGCATATCATCGCAATGGATATAGCGGCACAGACCATAAAAATATTGCCTGCAAAGAGCTGTCCTACTGCTGCAACCAAACATATAACCGGACTCGCAAATAAAGCCACTGTTACAGTTCCCAAGCAAAAAACAAAAGACCATAGTAAAATATACGAAACAAGGAAAAATACTACACCAATAATAAGTATTGGAAGCCATATCGGGAAACCGAAAATCAATAAAAGAATTTTTCCAAGCGAACTCTTCTTCTTTGGAGTAATTCTCTCTCTTACAATTTTCTGGATAGGTATTTCAGAAATGATCTGCCTTATCACATTATCAACCGGCCCCATTTCTGCAACTGCTAGCTCTTCGCTTTTGCCTTCCTCGATCCTATCATCGATCATCTCACTGTAAAACTCAATTCTCTCTTCAACTTCTGCTCTAGGAAAGCCTTCAAGACCTTGCCTTAACCTAGCTAGAAATTCCTGCTTATTCATTGCTCTGCTCCTCCCTGCAAACAAACTCATAAATTGAAATGATTTCTCTCCATTCTTCTTTGAATTCTTCAATTCTCTGCAGACCTAATGGAGTAATAAAATAATACTTTCTCAGCCTGCCGCCATGCTCTGCACTCGCTACAGTAAGCATTCCTGCTACCTCTAGCCTTTTAAGAATCGTATAGAGAGTCGATTCGGATAACTCTATATACGGCTTTAAATCTTTTATGATCTGATATCCATACGATTCTTTATTTTTGATAGCTGCAAGAACACAAACATCAAGCAAGCCTCTTTTTAATTGAATATCCATTAATAACCTCCTTTCATACAAAACCACCACTATTATTATAACTCATCAAATGAAATACCCCATATGCTGTTATACTTCATTTAATGTGATACCTCGTTAGGCGAAGTATCTTGCTATGTGATACATCATATCACGAAGTATTATCTTTGTCAATAGTTTTTTTATTTTTTTTATTTACCTTGCTTATAATGCCCATTACGGCCACTTTTCTGTTATTTTACTTTAAACTGATAGAGGACATAAACTCTATATTTCTGCTTTTTTATACTAATTAAAAAAGGCCATCTAGTGTTAAATCACCAGATAGCCTTTTAGCTTTATCTATAAAGTCTATTTTAAAATCAAATTATTCCTCTGTAGGAATACGCTCAAATACGCAGTCTCTGCAGCTCTCGTCCTCAGAACCATACCAGTAAAGACTACCGTTCTCATCATTGAAGTAGCCTGTTCCATTCTCGTAAACAACCTCTACTGTCTCGCCGGCTTCATCATCAGCTGTTGTACAATTAGTCTTCTTGCTATCAGAATAAACCAAAGTACCATTATCAACAGTAGCATTCATTTCCCACTGAGCATATTCAGTTGCAGATGCTCCCCAATGAACAATAATATGAAGAGTATCATCATCATTTTTCTCTACTGTAGCATATGCTCTGCCACTATAGGTATCATTATAATTTCCCTCGTAAAAACCTAAATCAGTGCTGTTATCATCTTCATGAGCAACGCCAACGCTGCCTGTATCTGCAGTAGTAGCTTCGGTTGTTGCTTCGGTTGCAGTTTCAATTGCAGCTTCAGTTGCAGCTTCAGTTGTTGCCTCTGTTGATTCTGTTGTTGCCTCTGTTGCTACAGTTGTAGCTGTTGTAGCCTCTGTTGTTGCTTCATTAGTATCGCCGCATCCTGTAAAAATAATTTCTGCAATAAGTGCTGTACTAAGTGTTGTTGCTAAAAATCTCTTAATTCTCATAATATGATCCTTTCATAGCCTATTACCATTTGTTTCATATCAAACATCATAAAAAGCGCTGTCTATTAGACAGCGCAAATTTTACCACCAACATTTCACAAAATCAATAATTTTTTTTAATTATCTATGAGCCTTCTTTGACTTCTTAAGAACCTCAATATCCTCTAAGCGAACCCATTCTTCAGTGAATCCGCATGAGCAACATACATATGGCACATGTGGAAAAGTGTGATTATATATCTAGTGTTAAGTAACGGGCTTTAATTGTCAAATAGCATTTATAATCTCATCTCTTACACTATTCATGTGATCATCAGAAATACCAAAATCCATTTCTTTATAACTCCACGCTGCTCTTCCTATTCCATTCTTATCAAAGCAACTGCATATCATCTTGTACCACTTAAGAGAATCCTCAGCTGTAGCATTATTAATTACGCCGAACTCGCCGCAATAAAGAGCAACATTTCTCTCTTCAGCAACTCTTACAGCCTCACTGACTAAATTATCAAAGTATTCTATGCCGATCACATCCTCAGTAAGATAATTCTTCATAGGAAGAGAAAAACCTGGTAAGTTCTTCTTTGAGTATTCATTATAGTCACCGTAGCTGCTCTCAAAAGGCATCTTAAAGTTTCTATCCATGCCCTCTATCCAATAAGCTCCCTGATGGGTGAAAATAAGAGGCTCGTAGCAGTGGAAATTATAAACAATATTATCATCTACTGGATACTCAAGATCCCAAAGTGCCTCAATGCTATTATTGTAATAGCCTCCAACCAAAATCTTAATATTCTTTGAAATAGCTCTTATTCTCTTTATGCAGGTTCCTGAAATCCTGTTCCAGATATCAGAATATTTCTTATCGGTAACCTCATTAAGAAGCTCGAAACATAGCCTGCTATAGTACTTAGAATATCTTCTTGCAAATTCCTCCCAAAGCTTGTAAAAACGCTCCTGGTAGGCTTCATTTTCAAAAAAGCCTTCTTCTTTTTCTCCTGAATCAAAGCTAAAGCCATAGGTCTTGTGAAGATCTAGAACCATATTAAGACCGCATTTTCCTGCCCAGTCAATAGCCTTTTGAATATAGGCGAAGCCTTCCTCCTTATAATTTCCATCTTCATCCTCTACGAGATTATAATCAACCGGAACTCTTATATGATCAAGTCCCCATCCCTTTATTTTCTCAATGTCCTCAAAGGAAATGAAATTATCGTATCTTTCCTTTGTATGATTGCACTGAGAAAGCCAGCCTCCCAGGTTAACTCCATGCATGTAACCCTCAAATTTCCTCATATTTCCACCTTACCCTTTCTACAAATTCATCATTTCAGTGTTATTCTCTTATAAAGCTGTAAAATCCTTTATCCAACTGACATATTCCTTTTATCAAACCGGCTAATCTCCCAATATTTACCAATTCGTTTAGTTTACCTTTTCAAGTCTGACGTTTGTGATATGGATTGTTGCAGTACTTTCCTGCTTACCCATATTAAATTCTACTCTTCCCTTATCATCGCTCTCTTCAGTCATATCGAATTCAAATTCAAACTTCTGACTTTCTGTTGTTAAATCTACGGTTGTATCAGGGAAATATCTTATCCAGTTCACATTAGGAGCTGTTACTGCTGTCTTCATCTGTCTAGCTTCATCTGCATAAGCATCAAAAGATAACTTGTATTTTGCTCCCTTTTCCATAGGCATTTCAGCCTGAACAAGCTGAATTGAATATTCTTCAGATCCACTATTCTCAGTTGTAATTACAATTTCACCGTCCTTAATTTCAGCAGAGCCCTTTCCTGAGTTCAATTCATAAAAAACCCAGTCAGTATCATCTGAAAGTTCCTCAGCTACTGAAAAATCTGAATTATGAACAAAGTTTCCAGTTTCATCTGCTTCTCTCATTTCAAGCACCTTTTCAGGCTTTGTTACGTTTTCATCATAGCTGTCCTTCTGGAACATTCTAACGTAATCTACCTTCATGGCTGCCCTGTCATCAAACACGGTTGTATCATCTGGTGAACCTGGCCAGTCACCGCCTACAGCTACGTTTAAAATAACATGGAATGGCTGGTTAAATGGTGCTGGATATGGCTTTTCGCCGTCATCCCCGCTAGTATACCAGTCATTAGTTTCATAGAACATCTCGCCGTCTACATACCACTTAATGCTTCCTGGCTCCCACTCAAGTGCATATACATGATACTCGTTTGCAAAATCACCTTCATTAAGTGAGAAGGTTCCCTGATTCTGCTTATGAGGAACGCCGTAGTGAATTGTTCCATAGGTTGTATTGATGCTATCTCCTAAAACCTCTGCAATGTCAATTTCACCGCATCTTGGCCAGTTACCGTAAAAGCTCTCCTCCTTTGGCATCATCCAGAAAGCTGGTAAGAAACCCTTTCCCTGAGGGAACTTTATCTTAGCTTCGATCCAGCCATACTTAATGTCATGCTTATTCTGAGTATTTACTCTTCCTGAAACATAAGAAACATTACCTGCATCATCAACTATCTTTACTGGCTGAATTACAAGCTCTCCGTCCTTAACAAAGGAATATTCACTGGTTGGAACATATTCCTGAAGCTCGTGATTAACCCATCCCACCTCATGTGCTTCGCGGTTCCAGTCAGCCTCGTTTAGCTCCTCGCCGTCAAATTCATCATGCCAGACCATCTGATAGCCTTCTGGTACGTTTATTCCTGAAAGCTCAGCTTCATCATAAACTGTTCTTTCCTGGCTGGATGGCTGCTCTTTTGCTGTGGTTGTGGCAGCTGTTGTAGCTTCAGTTGTTACCTCAGGTGCCTCTGTTGTAGCTTTAGTTGCTACATTTTCAGATTCCTTTGTTGTAACTTCTTCATTAGCATCCTTTACCTCTGTAGTAGAAGCTGCCTTTGAGTCTGCATTCTTTGCGTCTCCATTTGCATTTCCGTTCCCGCAGCCCGTAACTGCAGATGCAATGAAAACTGCTGATAAAAGCATAGCCATTTGCTTTGTCACTTTTTTTCTCATGATAAACCTCCCTTAAAAGTGTTTTTTATTGTTGAATTTATCATACCGAAATAGCAACTTTTATTATATCACTTTATTTACTTTTTTATCGTTTTCATTACCCCATTTAGTTTTTGCTTTTCTTATTATGTATACTTCGATTATCTCGTTTAGTTTATTTTTCTTATTGCGTATACTTAGATTACCTCGTATAGTTTATTTTTCTTATTGCGTATACTTCGATTACCTCGTTTAGTTTTTTTTATTGCGTATACTTTGATTATTGCGTTAGCGTCTATTTTTTCTTACTACGTATACCTGGATTATCCAGTTCGTTAGAAAATAGATTCTTGGCCCTGAAATCTGAAGGCGTTAATCCATATTTTTTGCGGAAGACCTCGGTAAAATAGCTTTGTGAGTTAAAGGCCAAAATGAAAGAAATCTCAGCTGCCGTAAAATCAGAATATAAAAGCATATTTCTTGCAGTTTCAAGCTTTTTATTCTTGATGTAGCCATTTACCGTATCTCCCATTTCCTTTTTAAACACCCTTGATAAATACGAAGGATTTACACCAACATGCTCTGCTAGAACTGAAAGAGTGATTCTGGTATTTAAATGATCATAAATATAATCCACAGCCTTAGCTACCGGCATTGAAGTAATCTTACTTTTGCGAAGTCCCTTCATCTTTTTGGTATAATCAATGCACATTACATTGTGGAGCTCTGTTAATGCCTCGGCATTAGTTGCTACATCTGCCTTTTGAATATAAAAGTCACTCAGACTATAGGAATCTGACATTTCCATTCCGCCCTCAATGCAGTATCTTGCTAGCATTGCCGCCGTAATTGCAAAATGATACTTTAGATTCTGAAGCGGATTTTTAGAAAGAACCCCAAGCCCCTCTTTATTTGAAAAAGCGTCTTCGCAAAGCACCTTCACTCTTTCAACATCTCCTTGCATGACCGCTAAATAGAAATCAAACTCAGGTCTATAGGCTGCCCTCGAAAACTCATTTTCCCTTTGTATAAATTCATGGTACAAATATTCTTTTTCAAGCTTCATATTATCACCATCTATTCTTAGGATTATCCCTTATCACTATATTTTTACATCATAATAATTTGTTTTTATGATGTAAAATCAATCTTTATAATAATTTGTTTTTATGATGAAAAATCAATTTTTTAAAAAATGACTGCCATTTTCATG
>Ga0247611_10000578_pt1 | contig 74011 bp, 56 predicted proteins | sample 177DNAGHGhighgp2_FD_192422 | JGI IMG/M metagenome (GOLD analysis project Ga0247611, IMG submission 192422) | Sheep rumen microbial communities from Palmerston North, Manawatu-Wanganui, New Zealand - 1770 DNA GHGhigh gp2 | ecosystem: Host-associated > Mammals > Digestive system > Stomach > Rumen...
CCGACCCCGTCATATTACTACAAAGTCAGAAAAAATCACGAGGCCTCAAATCGGCCATAAAGACCATTGAGACCTCGAAATACCCCCTGTCCAACAAAATCAAAGTGTCAAAGACAGGAAATTAGACTTAATTTTTGAGAATTCAAAATGTTAGGATGAAAAAATGGCAATTTTAAAACTTGGCACAGAGATTGACCATATAGGCCAATGGTGTATTGTACACCTATAATATGACAAAATGTCAGTAAGTATGAAGCAACCTTTAGATTTTTCCGCCCCCGCGGGCGTAGAAGTAAATATAATGCCTGTTATTGGCGAAGCCTCTTCCATGAAGGTGGACACCTCGCAGCTGCCTCCGGTACTGCCCGTCCTGACCCTTCGCAATGCCGTGCTTTTCCCCGGTACCGTATTCCCGGTGACCGTAGGTCGGGAAAAGTCCATCCGGCTGGTGAATGAAGTGGAAGACGGCAGCGGCTGGCTGCTGGCCGTGCCGCAGATGGACATTTCGGTGGAAGACCCCGGAGAGGCCGATCTTTGCCCCTTCGGCACCGTGTGCAAACTTATCAAGACGCTGGAGATGCCCGACGGAACCGTCACCGCCATCCTGCAGGGATCGGCCCTGGCCCGGCTGGGCAGCGTAGTAAGCTACGAGCCCTACATCACCGCCCATGCCGATTTCCTGGAGGAGACTTTGTCCCCCGACATCGACGAACGCGAGCTGCGCGTGCTGGGTGAATCCCTCAAGGAGAAGGCCGCCCTCATCGTGAAGTCTTCGTCCTTCGCCCCGAAGGAAGCCATCGGCGCGCTCAAGAGCATCGACAACTTCCACTTCCTGGTGAACTTCATCGCCACCACCATCGAGGTGGAGAACTTCCAGGAACGCACTCAGCTGCTGGGCATCACCGACATCCACGAGCGCGGCCTGGCCCTGCTCAAGGTGCTGGACACCCAGACCCAGTTGCTGCAGATCAAGCAGGAGATTAACCAGAAGGTCAAGACCGATATTGACCAGCAGCAGCGCGAATACTACCTGAACAACCAGCTGCGCACCATCCAGGAAGAACTGGGCATGGACGAAGGCGAGGAATTCGAGAAGATGCGCCGCCGGGCCGATGAAAAGAAGTGGTCCAAGGAAGTGCGTGCCATCTTCGACAAGGAAATGGCCCGTCTGGAGAAGTACAATCCCACTTCCCCGGACTACAGCATCCAGTTCGCCTACCTGCAGTTCATGCTGGACCTGCCGTGGGGAGAGATGTCCGACGACAATCTGGACCTGGCGCACGCCCAGAAGGTCCTGGACGAAGACCACTTTGGCCTGGACCAGGTAAAGGAACGCATCATCGAGTACCTGGCCGTGCTCAAGCTCAAGGGCAACATGAAATCACCCATCCTGTGCCTGTGGGGCCCTCCCGGCGTGGGTAAGACCTCGCTGGGCAAGTCCATCGCACGCGCCCTGGGCCGCAAATACATCCGCATTTCCCTGGGCGGCATGCACGACGAAGCCGAGATTCGCGGCCACCGCAAAACCTACGTGGGCGCCCTTCCAGGCCGTATCCTGAGCGGCATCCAGCGGGCCGGCACCTCCAACCCGGTCATCGTGCTGGACGAGATTGACAAGCTGGCCAGCGACTTCAAGGGAGACCCTTCCAGCGCCCTGCTGGAAGCCCTGGATCCGGAGCAGAACAATACCTTCCACGACAACTATCTGGACGTGGACTACGACCTTTCCAACGTGCTGTTCATCACCACGGCCAACGGCATCGGCACCATCCAGCCGGCGCTGAAGGACCGCATGGAAATGATCAATGTGAGCGGCTATCTGGCCGAAGAGAAGCTCCAGATTGCCCATAAGTATCTGGTACCCAAGCAGCTCACCGAACACGGCCTCAAGGCCGACGAACTGTCCATCACCGACGAAGCCCTGCAGCACATCGTGGACGAATACACCCACGAGAGCGGCGTGCGCACCCTGGAGAAGCAGATTGCCAAGGTGGCGCGTGTCACCGCCAAGAAGATGGCGCTGGAGCAGGAGTTCCCCCGCACCATCGGCCCGGAACACCTGCGCGAATACCTGGGCCTGCCCACCGCCTTCCACGACGACGTGGCAGGCAACGAGGGCGTTGGCGTGGTCACCGGCCTGGCCTGGACCGAGATGGGCGGCGAAGTCCTCTTTGTGGAAAGCCAGGTGAGCGAGGGCAAGGGCAACCTGTCCATGACCGGCAACCTGGGAGACGTGATGAAGGAAAGCGCTCAGATTGCCTGGCAGTATATAAAGGCCCATCCCCAGCTGGCCGGTATGGATACCGAGACCTTCATGAAGAAGGACATCCACCTGCACGTGCCCGAGGGAGCTACCCCCAAGGACGGTCCTTCGGCCGGTATTACGATGGTCAGCTCCATGGTGAGCGCCCTGCGCGGACAGGCTCCCAAAACCGGCATCGCCATGACGGGAGAAATGACCCTGCGAGGCCGTGTACTGCCGGTGGGCGGCATCAAGGAGAAGATCCTGGCGGCCAAACGCGCCGGTGTGAACACCATCGTCATTTCGGAGGAAAACCGAAAAGATGTAGAGGATATCAAGGATATTTACATAAAAGGTCTTATCTTTGTCTATGTAAAAAAGATAGATGATGTCATTGACTTCATCTTTGCATAGCATGGATGTAAAGATCGAGAATAGCTGGAAAGACGCACTCGCGGGCGAATTCGAAAAACCGTATTTCGCATCGCTGGTGCGCTTTCTGCATCAGGAGAAGGCCGCCGGAAAGGTTATTTACCCGCCCGGCAGTCTTATTTTCCGCGCCTTCGAGCTTACGCCCGTAGACCAGGTGAAAGTGGTCATCCTGGGCCAGGATCCCTACCACAATCCCGGAGAAGCCATGGGGCTGTCGTTCTCGGTGCCCGACGGCGTGCGCATGCCCCCGTCGCTGCGCAACATCTATCGGGAAATCGAGACAGACCTGGGCATCCGGATGAGCGGCCGTCCCAACCTGGAAAGCTGGGCCCGGCAGGGAGTGCTCCTGCTCAACAGCTTCCTCACGGTGGAGGCCGGGAAAGCCGCCTCGCACCGGGACATCGGCTGGCAGGAATTCACCGACGCCGTCATCCGGTATTTATCGGCCCACGGCAACGGCATCGTTTTCCTGCTCTGGGGCAACTTCGCCAAGGCCAAGGCCGCGCTCATCGACACCAGCCGGCATCATGTGCTCACGGCTGCCCATCCTTCACCGCTGGCCGGCGGGGCCTTCTTCGGCTGCCGGCATTTTTCACAGACCAACCAAATCCTCGTTTCCGAGGGTAAAACCCCCATTAACTGGCAAATATGAAACGCAAAGCGCTCTTCCCCGGCTCTTTCGACCCTTTTACAGCCGGCCATCTGAATATCCTCAAACGCGCCCTCACCATGTTCGACGAAGTGGTGATTGCCGTAGGTATCAACCAGGACAAACGCGGTTTCTTTGACATGGAAAAGCGCCTGAGCATCATCCGCCAGGCCACTGAAGGCATGGAAGGGGTTTCGGTAATCCAGTACGATTGTCTCACCATGGACGTGTGCCGCAAGCTGGGCATCCGCCACATCGTGCGCGGCGTGCGCAACATGATAGACTTTGAAACCGAGCGTTCCATCGCCGATGCCAACCGCCGCCTGGCCCCGGAAATCGAGACCATCATCATCCCTACGGCGCAGGAGTTCGCGCACATCTCGTCGTCGGCCGTGCGGGATATCCTGAAGCATGGAGGAGACTATTCGGCATTTATCCCGGAGGGCGTTGTACTATGAGAAAATGGGTTTTAGCAGCGCTCCTTTGCGCTTTTTCGCTGGGTCTGCGCGCCCAGGAGCCATATCCGGAACTGGGGACCAAGTTGGAAGAATACTTCACGGCCCTGGCCGGGGAAAGCGCCGCCGTCCAGAACGCCGAATGCGATTTCCTCATTGAATCCTGCCAGGATTCCCTGGTGCGTCAGTACGTAGCCATCAAGATCTACGACCACTACCTGCGTTCCCACATCATGGGAGACGACGCCGTGGCCGTGCACGTGGCCCAGAAATGGTTCCTCTCCGGAGCCGTGGCCATGAAGACGGAGGATGACCTCCTCAACGCCAAGGTTTTCGCGCAGTTCAACCAGTCCTCCCTCATCGGGGCCGATGCCCCCGCGCTCACCCTCTACGCACCCGACGACACCCCCACGGATTTCCCTTCGCCGGGCCGCTACTGCGCCCTCTACTTCTATGACATCGGCTGCAGCACCTGCAAGCTGGAGACTGCCCGGCTCAAGCGCCTGGTAGAATCGAAGGAATACGACCTGGACGTGTATGCCGTTTACATCGGCCGGGATCACGAAGCCTGGAAGGCCTATCAGGAAGAGTTCCCCGGCGTCATCCACCTCTGGGACCCGTCCATCAAGTCCGACTGGCAAATGAAGTACGGCGTGCTCCAGACCCCGAAACTGTTCCTGGTCTCCCCCGAAGGCAAGATTTTGGGCCGGGGACTGGACACCCCCGCCCTGCGCATCCTGATGAATCAGCAGTTCTCGGCCGGACAGTACGTCTATGGCGAGGCCGGGCAGATGGAGCGTTACAGGCAGCTGTTCAGCGCCTACGGAGATACCCTCTCTACCGCCCACGTGCTGGAAGTGGCCGATTACCTGGCCGCCCGTACCCTAGGAGACGGCGAAACCAGTTCCTTCAAGCAGATTGCCGGAGATCTCCTGTACTTCCTGTCCCAGAATAAAGAGGAGGTATACCGCGACGCCTGCAAGCCCTTCGTTGAAAAATACATCACCGCCCTGCCCAACGTATGGAATACGGCCGATGACAAGGCGCAGGTGGTTTCCCTGGGAGAGATGTTGGTGGAACTCACCACCCGTACGCCGGTGGGCTCCCTGATTCCGGACCTCAAGGTACACGGCACCCTGCGCCGCAAGCCCTGCCTGTTCCGGAAAGGGACCAAGGAAGGCGTCTTCTCCCTGCGTTCGCTCAAGGGCAATCCGGCCTATATCCTCTTCTATTCCGGCGGATGCAATTACTGCCAGCAGGCCCTGGAGGCCGCCGAAGCCCTGGTCGCTGGCAACGCCCGCGTCAAGGTACTGATTGTAGATATGGACGGCCTGCTCACCGACTATCCCGAGGAAGCCCGGCAGTTACTGGACACCTTCGACCTCTCCGGCATGCCCTATACCATTCAGTTGGATAAGAAGGGCATCGTACAGCACCGTTACATTAAACTGTAAAACCATGGCCCGCAAAAAGAAAATCTCCGGCGTAGATCCCGCCTATCTGGAAAAGCAGAAAGCCATGCTCCTGCGCAAGAATCGCCAGGTGCTGTATTTCAACGACAGTGAAATGGCCGCCATTGACGAGTACTGCACCCGCTTCAAGGTACACGCCAAAGGTGTTCTCTTCCGCGAGGCCATCATGAGCAAGATTCTGTCGGAACTGGAAGAAAATCATCCTACCTTATTCTAATTAAGGAAAAAGTTGTATCTTTGCAGCCCGGTATTGAACTGTGGTGTAATGGTAGCACTAGGGATTTTGGTTCCCTCAGTCAGCGTTCGAATCGCTGCAGTTCAACCTCTAAAGCTCCCGTCTGGGAGCTTTTTTCGTTGAACTGCGTGCCCCTGCGGGGCACTTGTTGCCGCGTTGACAAATAATCTTCATTATACGCGTTCTGCGTGTCAACGCGGAATGGCCTTTATTTGTTAGAGAATTATCTGTATCTTTGTATGATTTAAAGAAGAACCAATAACTCTATACAAAACTATGGCCGAAACCAAATTCAGGGTCGAGAGCGACCTTATCGGTGAACTTCAGGTTCCCATTGATGCTTACTATGGTGTACAGACCCAGCGGGCTATCAACAATTACAAGATTTCCACCACGCACATGTACGACTATCCGGAGTACATCATTGCGATTGCGTATGTGAAGATGGCGGCTGCCAGTGCCAACGCCGAGCTTGGCGTGCTGGACCAGAAGATTGCCGATGCCATCATCGCAGCCTGCAAGGAGATTGTGGGCGGTAAGCTGTGGGACCAGTTCCCCGTAGATATGATGCAGGGCGGTGCCGGTACCTCGGTGAACATGAATGCCAACGAGGTCATTGCCAACCGGGCCCTGGAGCTCATGGGTCACAAGAAGGGCGAGTACCAGTTCTGCTCCCCCAACGACCATGTGAACTGCGCCCAGAGTACCAACGATGCCTACCCCAGCGCCTTCCGTTACACCTTCTTCCGCATGAACAAGCACGTGGAGAAAGCGCTGCAGGACCTCATCGCTTCCCTCCGCGCCAAGGGTGAGGAATTCAAGGACATCATCAAGATGGGCCGTACCCAGTTGCAGGACGCCGTTCCCATGACTTCCGGTCAGGAATTCAACGCCTTTGCCAATAACCTGGAAGAGGAAATCGCCAACCTGAACCGCAATGCCGTCCTCCTCAAGGAGATCAACATGGGCGGCACTGCCATCGGCACGGGCCTCAACGCCGTTCCCGGTTTCGCCGAACTCTGCACCCGGCGCCTGACCGAATTCACCGGCGACACCTTCGAGAAAGCCCCCGACCTGGTGGAGGCCACCCCCGACACCGGTGCATACGTGAGCTACTCGGCCGCCCTCAAGCGTCTGGCGGTGAAACTCTCCAAAACCTGCAACGACCTTCGCCTGATGGCTTCCGGTCCCCGCTGCGGCCTGCACGAGATCAATCTCCCGGCCATGGCACCCGGCTCCTCCATCATGCCCGGCAAGGTGAACCCCGTGATCCCCGAAGTCACCAACCAGGTGTGCTTCAAGGTCATCGGCAACGATACCGCCGTTTGCTTCGCCGCAGAAGCCGGCCAGCTGCAGCTCAACGTGATGGAACCCGTGATTGTGCAGTGCATCCTGGAAAGCCAGACCTGGCTCATCAACGTGATGAACACCCTGCGCACCCTCTGCATCGACGGCATCACCGTGAACGCCGAACATTGCTTCGAAATGGTGAAGAATTCCATCGGCATAGTCACTGCCCTGAACCCCTACATCGGCTACAAAGCCTCTACCAAGGTGGCCAAGGAGGCCCTGGAGACCGGCCGCAGCGTCTACGACCTGGTTCTGGAGCACGGCTTCATGACCAAGGAAAAGCTGGACGAAGCCCTGGATCCCAAGGCCATGACCGCTTCACACGAGTTGCTCAAATAAGGCGTGATTGACATATCACTGATAATCAGCGATATACAACACGACGGGTGCACTTATAGGTGCACCCGATTTGTTATAAAGCATTGTTGCTCAGCAATTTACGCATCACAGAGTCAAATATCCCTTCACAATCTTCCACTTCCCCGCCTCGAAATCGGAGGCCTTATACAGGAGATTCAGCACGCCGCCATTAAAGTCCAGGCCGGCGGTGCCGGAATCGATCTGCAGGAAGTTCACGTGATCCGGAAGGGCCTCCAGGACGGCAGGATTCCCGGGGGTTCCCAGCATACGGGTACCTTCGGCCCCGTCCGGACAGACTTCGAAGGTCATTTTGAGGGCGGGCTGGGTGAGCGGCTGGTCTTCGTCGTCTACCAGCTGGGCGGCGCGGAAGGTCTCGAAATTGATGGCCTTGGTGTATTTGACCACTACCTGCTTCTTCTCCCAGGGGCCGACGCCGTTGTGCCAGGGGCTGTCAAAGCCCAGGTATTCGTCCAGGCCGGCGAAGACGTAGAACATGCCCTGGTGCGGCAATCGACCCTCCGGATCAAAGGGGGCGATGTCTTCGCAGTCAATCTGGCAGATGAAGGTGAGCGGATAGTCGAAGCTCCCGTCCTCGTCCTGGGCAGGGGCCGTGGGATATTCCATATCGGCCGGGAGGTCAGGGTCTCCCCACCATTTGGAGGAACAGAAGAGCTCGGTCTCGGTGGGCGTAAGATTGATTTTTACAGCCATAGTGAACAAGGTTAAAGGTCCAGAATGTCGTCGGGGTCGATGTGGAAGAATCCGGCCGAAAGCGCACCGGTGAAAAGGGTGGTTCCCAGCACCACCAGCACGATGAGCCAGAGGACAAAAATAACCAGCCCGGGGCGCCAGGAGGGCGATTTAAAACCAAACACCAGCATAATTCCTCCATAGAGGATGCCGATGAGCGGCAGCAGCACGGCCAGGGCCAGGAGCGCCGTTACCCAGGGCTGGACCAGCCATTCGGCCATCCAGGGCGCGTAGGAAGCAACCTGATCCATCCAGCCCTGCCAGGACAGACCGAAAACAGGCAGGTGATTCAGGCTGATGATGGAGATGGAGGTAAGGGCCGATGCGCCCATCACCAGCAGGACGACGCCGACGAGCAGGACGAACACCTTGCCGAAACGCTGGAAGAAGTCGGACTTCCCCACTTCGCGGGCGGCATTTCCCATCTCCTGCAGGCCGGCCTGTACGTTCCGGCGGATTTCATCGGCCGTAGTGCCATCTCCTTTCATCGCCCAGCGGTCCTCGGCGCTGCGGGGGGCGGGCATCGCCACCCAGAGAATGCAGTACAGTACCGGGACGCCGATACTGAAGATCCCTTCGTCGTAACCGGCCACAATGCCTACGACGGACAGGATGACAAAGGCCAGCCGGATCCAGCTCACTTCTGTCTGGAAGTAGGCAGCCAGACCGGCGCACACGCCGCCCAGGCGCTTGTTTTCCAGGTCCCGGAATAACCTCTTGGGCTTTTTTACCCGGGGAGCCTCCGGCTCGGGGTCATCGGCCTCAATGCGCTCCGGACGTCCTATCGTGTTGATTACCAGTTGGATGTGATTCATAGATACCACACCGCCCTGCCCTGCTTTGTCCAGCAGGAGTTCGGCCACGCGCTCCTCAATCCCTTCCATAATTTCCTTCCCTCCCTGCTGGGGAAGATAGTGCTTTTCCAATGCGGAAATATATTCCTGCAGAGCATCGGCTGCATCTTTTTCTACGGTAAAGGCGTATCCGCCGATGCTGAGCTGTTCTGTTAATTTCATTTTCTCAAGGTTTGAATGCTTTCTATCATTTCCTGCCACGCGGCGTCCATTTCCTGTAACTGGGCACGGCCTTTCTCTGTTATCACGTAGTACTTCCGGGGCGGGCCCTGGGTGGATTCTTCCCAGCGGTAACTCAGAAGACCCTGGTTCTTCTGGCGAATCAGAAGCGGGTACAAGGTTCCCTCCACCACCAGCATATTGGCGTTTTTAAGTTCTTCCAGGATGATGGACGCATAGGCTTCCTTTCGGCTGAGAATACTTAATATACAGTATTCCAGCACTCCTTTCCGCATTTGGGAGCGGACGTTTTCACTGGCTGTTTCCATAGCTTATCGGGTATAAGTGGTGAAACGGGACATATTCTCCGGAGTGGGGGCGAGACCGCGCAGTTCGCACTTCTTGGCGGGCGTATCGGCCAGCGGCACCACAATCCACAGAATGATGTAAATCCAGAATCCGGCAGCGCCGAAGATAAGGGCAGCCAGCATCAGCACACGCACCAGCGTTACATCCACGTCCAGGTTCATCGCCAGACCCGAGCAGACGCCGGCGATCTTTTTGTCGTCGGGGTCCCGGTACAGTTTCTTGGTGGCAGAGGCCGATGCCGAGCCGGCAGTCTCGGCCCTTTCCTCCATTCCGTCCGGCATCCCAAGGATCTTGGCCACTTTCTCTACCAATTCCAGGGAGACTACCCGGTTATCCCCGGTTTCCTGCCAGAAGAGTTCGGCCACGCGGCCTTCCATCTCTTCCATTACTTCTTCCTTCTGGATCTCCGTTACCGTAAGACGGCCCCGGTAGTGCTCCAGATAGCTTGTGAGCCTGTTGTAGGCATCTTCCTCCAGGGTGAAACTGCGCCCGGCAAGGGAAACATTGATCACTTTTTTCATCTTGCAAAGTATTTTTCGACGCAAAGTTATAAATTATTTTTGGTACTTTGCAATACAAAGTAGTAAAAATTTTCATAGTAATACGGAAATGATTGAGACTCAGTGTTTTATAAAAAAACGGGTGCACTTGCAGGTGCACCCGTGAATGCATAAAACGTTGAAAATCACTACAATCCGATAGACTTGAAGAAGTCGTTGCCCTTGTCGTCTACCAGGATGAAGGCCGGGAAGTCCTCCACGGTAATCTTCCAGATGGCTTCCATGCCAAGCTCGGGATATTCAACGCACTCGATACTGCGGATGCTGCTCTGGGAGAGCACTGCGGCCACGCCGCCGATGGTACCCAGATAGAAGCCGCCGTGCTTCTGGCAGGCGTCCGTGACCATCTTGGAACGGTTACCCTTGGCAATCATGACCAGGGAAGCGCCGTGATCCTGGAATTCATCCACGTACGGGTCCATGCGGTTGGCCGTGGTGGGGCCCATGGAGCCGCAAGGCATGCCAGCGGGCGTCTTGGCCGGGCCGGCGTAGAGGATGGGATGGTTCTTGAAGTAGTCGGGCATTTCCTCGCCGGCATCCAGACGGGCCTTCAGTTTGGCGTGGGCGATGTCACGGGCCACGATGATGGTGCCCTTCAGGTTCACGCGGGTACCCACTTCATACTTGGTGAGTTCGGCCCTTACGGCGTCGATTCCCTTGTCCAGATCGATCTCAATGCCCTTCGGGCCTTCGCCGGGACGACGGAACTCTTCCGGAATCAGCTCGGACGGGTTGGAATCCATCTTCTCGATCCACACACCGTCGGCGTTGATCTTACTCTTGATATTGCGGTCTGCGCTGCAGCTTACGCCCATGCCGATGGGGCAGCTGGCACCGTGGCGGGGCAGACGGACCACGCGGATGTCGTGGGCCAGGTATTTGCCGCCGAACTGGGCGCCCAGGCCAATCTTCTGAGCCTCTTTCAGGAGTTTTTCCTCCAGGTCGATGTCACGGAAGGCACGGCCGGTCTCGTCACCAGTGGTGGGCAGGTTGTCGTAGAACTTGATGCTGGCCAGTTTCACTGTGAGCAGGTTCTTTTCGGCCGATGTACCGCCGATGACAAAGGCAATGTGATAGGGAGGGCAGGCTGCCGTACCCAGGGAACGCATCTTCTCTACCAGGAAAGGAATGAGGGTGCCCTCGTTCTGGATGGTAGCCTTGGTCATGGGATAGAAGTACGTCTTGTTGGCGCTGCCGCCGCCCTTTGCCACCATGATGAAATGATATTCGTTGCCACCGGTAGCCTCGATGTCAATCTGGGCAGGGAGGTTGCACTTGGTGTTAACCTCGTTGTACATGTCCAGCGGGGCGTTCTGGCTGTAACGGAGATTCTCCTGGGTGTAGCAGTTGAACACACCCTTCGAAAGGGCTTCTTCGTCCTCGAAGTTGGTCCAGACCTGCTGGCCTTTCTCTCCGTGGATAATGGCGGTACCGGTATCCTGGCAGAAGGGCAGCACTCCCTTGACGGAAGTCTCGGCGTTGCGCAGGAACTGCAGGGCAACATACTTGTCGTTGTCGGAAGCCTCGGGGTCTTTGAGAATCTGGGCCACCTGCAGGTTGTGTGCACGGCGCAGCATAAACTGGCAGTCATGGAAAGACTGCTGGGCCACCAGCGTAAGAGCCTCGGGGCTCACTTTCAGGATCTTGTGACCTTCGAAATTCCCTTTCGAGACCAGTTTCTCCGATCCGGGAATCTTATAATACTCTGTGGTGTCGGCGCCAAGTTGGAACATCGGCGCATATTTGAATTCTGCCATATTTTGATTGTTATATGATTAAATTTCTTACAGATTCGGCCACTTTTTCCAGCAGCCATTTGGGCGTGGAAGTAGCGCCGCAGACACCCACGCTTTGCCCGTCCCGGAACCAGGACACATCCAGGTCTCCGGCCCCGCCCACCAGGTAGGTGTGTTCGTTGACCTGGCGGCACAGGTTGCTCAGAACCTTTCCGTTGGACGACTGTTTGCCCGAGACGAAGAGGATGACGTCGTGCGAGGCGGCGAAGGCGGCCAGGCGCTGGTGGCGGGAGGCAACCTGCGCGCAGATGGTGTCATGCACGGTGAGCTGGGCTCCCCGCTCGCGGAGCATCTCGCAGATTTGGGCATATTCGTCGGGGCTTTTGGTGGTCTGGGAGAAGATTTCCAGCGGCTGGGACAGCCGCACTTTTCCGGCCGACAGGGCTTCTTCGAGCATGGCGGCATTTTCCACCACCAGTGCGTCTCCCCCCACCTGCCCCAATAGACCCAGGACTTCGGCATGACCTACCCGGCCGAAGATAATCACCTGCCCTTCCCGGCCGTCCTCGTGCAGACGGGCGTAGGCCTCGCGGATGCGCAGTTGCAGCTGCAGCACCACCGGGCAGGAGCAGTCGATGACCTGGAGCCGACGCTCGCGGGCTTCGGCATAGGTGGACGGCGGTTCTCCGTGGGCACGGATGAGGACGGTTTCCCCTTCGGGAACCTCGGAAAGACTTTGGACGGTGATGAGCCCCTGATCCTGCAGGCGCGACAGTTCGGCCTCGTTATGGACGATGGCGCCCAGCGAATACAGCCGGCCGCTCCGGGCCAGATATTCCTCGGCCCGCGTGATGGCGCGGATAACCCCGCCGCAGAAACCGGATCCGGGATCTGTCTCGACTTTTAGCATGACAGGCCGGGGCTTTCCAGAAGGCCGAACTTACCCTGCAGCAGGCCCAGCATCCAGACGACTTCCTCGTGCAGGGTCATGTGCGTATTGTCCAGGACATAGGCATCGGGTGCCTGGCGCAGCGGCGAGGTGGGCCGATGGGAATCCCGGTAGTCGCGGTCCTTCAAATTGGCCTCGACTTCTTCCAGGGTGGTCTTCTCCCCCTTGAGCACCAGTTCCTCGTAGCGGCGCAGGGCGCGCACCTTTTCATCGGCCGTCATAAAGATCTTGAGCTGGGCGTTGGGAAAAACGGTGGTGCCGATATCCCGGCCGTCCATGATGACGCGGCCGCCGGCGGCGAAGGCGTGCAGCCTGTCGTCCACCCAGTTGCGGACCTGCGGAATGGCGCTGACGGGGCTCACGTACTGGGAGACCTCCCAGCCGCGGATTTCCTTCTCTATGCAGCGCTCTCCCAGGAACAGTTTGGTGGCACCGTCCTCGCGGCGGAAGTGCAGGTCCAGCGGGGCCATCACGGGCAGCAGGGCGGCCTCGTCAATCTGGCCGTTGGCGATGACGCCGGCCTCCAGGCCCGCCAGGGTAACACCGCGGTACATGGCGCCGCTGTCCAGGTACAGGAAAGCGAATTCGGCCGCTACCAGTTTGGCAAAAGTGCTCTTTCCGGTAGAGGAAAAACCGTCGACGGCTATAATGATGTCCGGAATGCTCATAGAATGGTTTTGTTAAACATACAAATATAGTCATTAATTTGTATCTTGACAAGTGGGCGGCAGTGTGCCCAACTATTCTCCTTTTTTAGTATATTTGCATGATAAAGATATTACGACAATGAAAGTTCTGATTGTAGACGATGAGCGCGCCATCCGCTATTCCCTCAAGGAGATTCTGGAGATGGAGAACTACCAGGTAGATACGGCCGAAAATGGCCAGGAGGGCCTGCAGAAGGCTCAGAAGGAAAAGTTCGACGCCATCTTCTGCGATATCAAGATGCCCGAGATGGACGGGACCGAGATGCTGGCGAAGGTTATCGAGGAAGGCATCGAGACCCCCGTCATCATGGTTTCGGGCCACGCCGACATTACCACGGCCGTGGACTGCATCAAGAAAGGCGCCTTCGACTTCATCGAGAAGCCGCTGGACCTGAACCGCATCCTCATCACCCTCAAGAACGCCACCGACAAGGCCACCCTGGTCAAGGAAACCAAGATCCTCAAGAAGAAGATCTACGGAAACGAGATGATCGGCTCCTCGGAATCCATCGCCCACCTCAAGGATATGATCGAGAAGGTGGCGCCCACCCAGGCCAGCGTCCTCATCACCGGCCCCAACGGCTCGGGTAAGGAATTGGTAGCCCAGGGCATCTATCAGCTTAGCGGCCGCTCCATGATGCCGTTCGTGGAGGTAAACTGCGCCGCCATCCCCTCGGAGCTCATCGACAGCGAACTCTTCGGCCACAAGAAGGGATCCTTCACATCGGCCATCCGGGACCACAAGGGTAAATTCGAGCAGGCCGATGGAGGCACTATCTTCCTGGACGAGATTGGAGATATGTCCCTGCCGGCCCAGGCCAAGGTGCTGCGCGTGCTGCAGGAACGCAAACTCACTCCCGTGGGAGGAGACAAGGAGATTACGGTGGACGTGCGTGTGATTGCCGCCACCAACAAGAACCTGCAGGAAGAAATCCAGAAAGGCAATTTCCGCGAAGACCTCTATCACCGTCTCAGCGTGATCGTACTCAAAGTCCCGGCTCTGGACGAGCGTAAGGACGACATCCCCCAGCTGGTAGAATACTTCGCCCAGAGAATCTGCAGCGAAAGCGGCAAGCCGGTCACCACCTTCTCCCCGGAGGCCATGCAGCAGCTGCAGGAGCGTTCCTGGCCCGGCAATATCCGCGAACTGCGCAACGTGGTGGAACGCCTGCTCATCCTGGGCGGCAACCCTGTCACGGCCCAGGACGTCAAGGATTACGTTTTCTAGCCCATGAAGGCGGGAAAGGTCATACGGAACGTGCTCATCGGCATCATCGGCCTGCTGCTGGTGCTGCTGGTGGCCATCCAGATCCTGCTTCGGCCCAAGGTACTCACGGGCATCGTGAATTCCCTGGCGGCCGAATACGTAGACGGCGACGTCAATTTCCGGCAGGTCAAGGCCCACGCCATCAAAAGCTTTCCCTTCCTGAACGTAGACATCGAAGACTTCTCCATTACCTATCCGCACCAGCGCTACGCCCGCTTCGACAGCGTTTATACCGAGAATACCCGGCGCCGCTTCAGCCTGCTCAAGGCCGGCAACCAGCGCGACGGGGACATCGACACCCTGGCCTCGTTCCGGCAACTGAGCGTGTCGCTGGACTACATGGCCCTGATAAACCGCAAGACCATTTACGTTCGCCGGCTGGAGCTTTCGCGTCCGCGCATCTTCGCCCACGCCTACGACAGCACGGCCGCCAACTGGGACATCCTGCTCCTGGGATCGGACGAACCCAAGGATACCACCGTCAAGGAGAGCAAGTCGCTGCCGGACATCGTACTTAAGAAAATCGCGCTCACGGAGCGTCCGCTCATCATCTATACCTGCCCCGCCGATACCATCATGGGCATGTTTTCCATGCGCAACATGACGCTGGACGGCAAACTGGAAACCGCCCGCCTGTTCCGTTCCAAAACCCAATTGGGCATTGATTCGCTCATGATTTCGGGACGCCTGGCGGCCGATACCGTAGCCTTCCGGCTGCAGCGGCTGCGTGCCGGTATCCGGGAGCGGAACATCACCCTGGACGCCGACGCCCAGGCCAGCCTGTTCACCAACACCCACGGTCGCATCCGCGTCCCCATCCACCTGGATACCGACGTTTCCCTGCCCAAGTGCAAGGAGGGAGAGCTGGAAGCCCTGATCAAGAGCCTGAATCTGAGCCTGTCGGCCCTGAATCTTAAGGGACAGGGGCGCATCTTCCGGCAGAAGGACGGCCTGCTGGACATGGACCTGGAAGCCGGCATCAAGGACTGCCCGCTGGGAGAGATGGCCCGCGAGTTCCAGGATAACATCCCCGCCCTCAAGGGGTTACCTACCAACGCCATCCAGATTAGCCTGAGCGCCCGGGCCAAAGGCCAGTACGGCCACGGACAGAAACCGGGCGTAACGGTTAAAGTAGATAAACTGTTGGCCGATGTTTACGGTGCCCATCTCCTGGCCAGCGGAAGCATCAAGAATGCGCTGGGCGAGGACCCGCACCTGAGCCTGGACGCTTCGCTCAAGGCCCGCGTGGATTCGCTCACGGAGGTCTTCACCAAGGATATGGGCATTCTCGGAACCGGCACGCTGGACGCCCGCGTGGCCGGCAAGGCCCGGCTTTCCCAGCTGAACCTTTCGCGCATCGGCAACGCCAATCTGTCGGCCGATATCCAGGCGCACGACCTGGACATCCGGGGAGATTCCCTGAGCGCCCTCATCCCCCGCCTGTCGGTGGGACTGGAGACCAAGGGCAACCGGATTGACCGCAACCTCAAGCAGGGCGCGCGCGTCCTGGCCCTGAAGGCCGATGCCGACACCCTGGACGTGACCCTGGGCACCATGTTCGTGCGCAGCGGCCCCCTGCAGCTGCTGGCCCAGAATTCGGCCGATATCCTCAAGCGCAGCAAGGACTTGTCGTCGCTCATGGGTATCCTCAAAGTGAGCACCCTGCGCCTGCGGGACAGCGACGGCATGGGCATCAGCCTGCGGGACAATACCGAAACCTTCCGCATCGAGCCGGCCGGCGAGGGCAGACCCACTCCGCGCCTCACCCTGCGTTCCCGCAGCGGCGGCGTCCGGGCCCGCCTGGACGCCAACCTCCTGGGACTGCGGAACCTGGACTTTGACCTGTCGGCCACCCGCCACGTACGTCGGCAACCCAACGCCGAACGCATGAACCGCCTGCTGGATTCCCTGCAGCGCGTGTATCCTGACATCCCCCGTGACTCCCTGCTCCGGAAATCCCGCGAGGAACGTCTGCTGCAGGAAAGCAAGGACGTCTTCGCCGGGTCCGACGTCAAGATAAGCCTTTCCCAGGCGGCGAAGGACTATGCCCGCAACTGGGACATCGAGGGCAACCTGTCCCTGGGAAGCGGCCGCGCCATGCTGCCCGCCTTCCCGCTTCCCACCTCCGTATCCAACATCCAGGGATCCTTCGACAACGATACCCTGGACCTGAAGAACATTACGTTGCAGGCCGGAGCATCCGACTTGTCGGCCCAGGCCCGGCTCACCGGACTGCGGCGCGCCATGCTGGGCCGGGGACGCAGCCTCCTGAAACTGAAAGCCGGGGTAACCAGCAATTACATCGACGTAAACGAGCTCCTGCGCGGGTATGCCTATTCTACCACGTACAAGCCCGCCAAGGCCTTGGAAGACGCTTCTGACGAAGCCGTCGAGGAAGCCGTAGACCTGGCTCAGTTGCCGGACAACACCGATGAGGCCACCGTGAGCAAACTGCTGGTGATTCCCTCCAACCTGGAGATCGACTTCTCCCTGGAGGCCGCCGGAATCAAATACGACAGCCTGGAAGTGAGCTGGGCAGCGGCCGACGTTGCCATGCGCCAGCGCACCCTCCAGATCACCAACGCCCTGGCCGCCTCCAATATGGGCGACATCTATTTCGAGGGCTTTTACAGCACCCGTTCCAAGGAGGACATCCGGGCCGGCTTCGACCTGAACCTGGTACACATCACGGCCGAAAAAGTGATTACCCTTTTCCCGGCCATCGACACCCTGATGCCGCTGCTCACCACCTTCCAGGGAGACCTGGACTGCGAACTGGCCGCCACCACCGACATCGATACCCTGATGCACGTGATCCTGCCTTCCGTAGACGGCGTCATGCGCATTACCGGCAAGGACCTCACCCTCAAGGAAAGCGATGAGCTTACCAAGATTACCAAGCTGCTCATGTTCCGCAACAAGAACGAGGCCCGCATCGACAACATGGCCGTGACCGGCATTGTGCAGAACAACATCCTGGAAATCTTCCCCTTCGTCCTGGGCGTAGACCGATACCTGCTGGCCGCATCGGGCACGCAGCACCTGAGCAAGCAGTTCGACTATCACGTATCAGTGATCAAGAGCCCTCTCATCCTCAAATTCGGCCTCAACGCCTGGGGAGAGGACTTTGACAATATCCATTACGGCCTGGGCAAGGCCAAGTATACCAACGCCAATGTTCCGGTATACACCAAGCAGCTGGACAACGCCCAGTTCAACCTGGTGGCCGCCATCCACAACATCTTCGAACTGGGGGTAGAGAAGGCCATGGAAGAGAACCGCACCAGCCAGTACTTTGGGACTATGGCCAATGCTTCGACTCATCCGGCAGAGGGTGGGGCCGATGTATCACAAGACTCCCTGCTGGGCATGGAGCGCTTCTTCACCGACGTCATGGAACAGACCACCGTCCGCCGCGAGGCCCTGAAGGAGGAAGTGATCAGCCTGGAGGCCGAGGCCGCCAAACAGCAATAGCATGAACAGTTTCGACTACCTGGAAGTGGCCGTGCGCCTGGATCCCTTCACCGAAGAAGGGGCGGGGATCCTGATGGCCGAGCTTTCCGACCTTCCCTTCGATTCGTTTGTCTCGGAAGATCCGTATCTGAAAGCCTATATCCAAACCGACCAATACCGCCCCGGAGACGTGAAGGTGGTTCTGAGCGGCTACCCTTTCGTGGCCGGATTCAAGGCCGCGCCCGTGGAAGGCCGTAACTGGAACAAGATCTGGGAAGACAGTTTCCAGCCTATAGTAGTGGACGGGAAAGTTACCATCAAGGCCCCGTTCAACGAGAATGTTCCGAACACCCGCTTCAACATCTGGATAGACCCGCAGATGGCCTTCGGCACGGGCTATCACCAGACTACTTATATGATGATGCAGCGCATGCTGGGAATCGAGGATGTGATTAAGGGCCGGTCGGTGGTTGATATGGGCTGCGGCACGGCCATCCTGGCCATCCTGGCCGCCAAGATGGGCGCACGCAAGGTGTTTGCCGTAGACATCGACTCCGTGGCCGCACATTCGGCCTGGGGCAATTGCCGATGGAACAAGGTAGGCACGCGCGTAGAAACCGCCTGCGGAGACGCCTCCCTGCTGCAAATGGGAACCTACGACGTCCTGCTGGCCAACATCCACCGCAACATCATCCTGCAAGACCTGTCCGTCTACGTGCGCAGCCTGCGCCGCGGCGGCCACCTCCTCCTGAGCGGCTTCTACGAGGCCGATGTCCCGGTTTTGAAGGAAGCCGCCGAGGGCATGGGGCTGGTCTTTGCCGGTTCTTCCTCACGCGAAACCTGGGCGTGCTTGGAATTCGTGAAAAATTAGTACCTTTGCAATCCCATATGCGGGTGTGTTGGAATTGGTAGACAACCCAGACTTAGGATCTGGTGCCTTACGGCGTATGGGTTCGAGTCCCTTCACCCGCACAGCGAAATTGCCCGGCCTTTGACGGCCGGGCTTTCGCGTGCTGCTTACATTTCAATGTACTCCGGAGGGGATAATGCCATCCCCGTCTTATCAAAGCGCTTGGGAGTATAATGAGGTAATTGATAGCTCAATTGTTGTATTTGATTTGGCCAGGCCATCAACCGATATATTGCTGTTCCATCTTCATTAACTTCGTAGCAATCATACGAATAGAATCCTAGCTTTGCATAATGAAGAAAGCGAGATGAAATCTGCTCAGCAGTGGGTTGTGGATAGTACTCCTCGATGATTCCCTGAGCCTGGTGTGTTTTCCTAAACGCATCAATAATGCTACCGTGACGATCCAGCAATGTCTTAACAAACGCCGAGTTTGTCGAACATGATAAGTTAGCCACGCTTCCTTCATATCTCTCGGTTTCCTCCTGTAGCGTTCGATTACGTAATATGTCATTCAACTCGTCTGGAAGGATACTGCCGGCTGTTAGGATATGGATGGGGAACTGTCCATCTGAAAAGAACACATCGATACAGTGCGTTTCCATGTATTTCACAGAATATTTTTCCATCTCTTGTCTTTATCTCAGTTGTGGAAACACGCATTTACATGTCACGCAATAGTCCTTTGCAATTGGGTATCGCGCGTCAAGAGCGACACTAAAAACCAAATCAGTGATTTTAACCCCGCCGGATATTGTATCTGCCACATTCAACAATTTGTTTACCGCATGCGGTTCGGCACATCTGCCCGCTTCAAATGAATCCTTCCCGGTTAAATGAAGCTTTTCCTTAATAACGCTATCCGGTTTACTTCCTAGAGAAATGGTCCCTATACGATGACCATAATTATCCAGGATATTATGATAAGCGTCATATAGAACTCTATTGGGATTATTCAAAGCCGAGCAATTTCTTCCATTTTCTGCAATATAAGGTATTATCTTTGTCCCGCTTGAGCATACGGTCAATGGCATATCCCACCAATCTGTCTTTGTGTTTTTTTTCTCGGAGGTTGTATACTTCTTTAACCTAAACTTATGGACACGATTCTCTTGAGTGGCACGGTATTGCTCCACCCGTCGATTTAATTCGGAGATAGTATAAGGCGACGTGCGTTTTTTGCTCATTGCATCTTTTTGTATAGGCTTATCTTGTTACGCAATTATTCACAAACAGGGCGAACCGAAAGGCCTTGATAACGGGCAGTGTGGCCTGTTGACATGCTAGGGTAATAGTATATGAGAGGTTCATTTCCTCCTCCAATAGAGCCCCTGCATAGCTCAATAATCATAGAATATGCTCTATCGTATATCCTATTTTTATCTCCATAAATACTCGAAGTCCAATAATGACCCTTCAAATCACAAATTTGAGTCCTACCATCTCTATAGCCCGCCGCAGGCAAAAAAATAGAGTATTCTGTATATCCTTCCACGTTACTGGTAAAAATGCAACCAGCAATACCGGTATTATTATAATCATCCGTCCACGTCATTTTGCATTTCGAGTGCAGTTCAGTAAAATCTTCCATCGTTGGCATTCGCCACGTCCCGCCAAGCATCAGCGAAGCAATATCATCTGAAGAAGCAAGATCGAAAACATGATCTGAACCATACTTCGTCCATCCGCCATTGTCAAAATATGGACAATTATCAGAATTAAGATTAATCGAAGAGTCAGAAACATCTGTCAACCCAGCCCACTGATAGAAACCTCCACATTCGTCAGGTTCTGTTGCGCCGATATTGAAGGGGCTCCATTTTACTGATAGACCCAGATCCACAGAAGTTGGCGGATTAGAGACAACGACCCGACAAGAAGCAGATACCCCATTATTTGAGGTGGCCGTTATAACACATTGTCCGGGGCTAACAGCAGAGACATTCCCGGAGCCATCAACCATTGCAATACTCTCATTAGAAGATGTCCATCGCAAGTCCTTTACCACTGCAGTCTCTGGTAAGACTTGAGCAATAATCTTACCTGCCCCCCCTGCATATAACAATAGAGACTCTTGAGAGAACTTTATTGATCCAACAAACTTCAGCGCAAGGGATCTTACGAATGATTTTATACTACTCTTCATTACATCATAATCACTGGCTATAGAAGAGGAATAATCCAAAACTAAATATAGTAGGGCCGAATTCTGGTTTACTGTTTTCTTCGTCTGACTTGTTGCCACAACATCACTTGTATTAAACTCTGAATTAATTTGCCACGTTGTCGCCGACGAAGAACGAGTCCACTCTTTTATACTTGTAAGTGAAAGATTACTCTTGTCACTTTTTACGATGTCAGTGAATGTAAACGAGACAAATATTCCATCGACCACTCCAGCAATAGTGGACGGCATTGAGGATTCAAAACCAAAGAAAGAAATATCATTCAGCGAACGATCTTTCAAATTGAACGTTCCCTCAATAAAAAGCCGTGATTCATTTGCGTCGTTAATGTTATCAAATGTAAACCTAACTTTTGAACCATTTGACAAACCAGGAATAGTGATTGTCAGGTCATATGCATTATAGGTTAAAACATTGACTGATACATCTGCCGAATTCGCAATATCTTTCAATGTTGAATAAATACTTGTTTGGTTCTTGAGAGAAAAGACGTTGGAGGATGAAGATGCCAACTTATTGAGGCTATTATTATGTGCCACCAGGTCAGTTCCCTGAATGCCAATAGAATAAGCGTTAATGGAAACACTCTGTACTTTCTCCGTCAAAATCTTCTCGTTCAGATAGTCAAGGTACGCATCCGTGCTACTGAAAATGTCATTCTTCATAACAGACCCCTGATCCAAGCCATCTGTAAATGATATTAGGGTCACTTTAGAGAGGTCATCAGGGAACTCCGGCTTTAATAACTCAGTCAGTGCTTCATCCGTGGCACTGCACATCACGGTTCCATTCTGTATGGTGATATCGTCAATAAAAGTTAGAATATCTGCCTTTGTTGCGTCATCAAGTCGGCAAATTTTGTACTTATACGTATCTTTATTGTACGCAAGCATACCAAAATAAAGACCCGTATATGTGAAATCTGGGTTTGCCGGCCCCCATTCTTCATTAATATCAAAGTCCTTACTAACAACAATGCTGCAACTCGCTCCAATACTGCAACCTGCTTTAACCGTAGTGCATGTTACTGTCGCCTCGCCGGGAGCTATTGCTGTCACAAGCCCATTCTCCGTCACAGTTGCCACAGAACTGTTTGACGTGGACCAGGAATAGGATTCTACTAGTGCTGTGACAGGGAAAACAGATGCCGACAACTGAACCTCGTCATCAACGGCCATATTCAGTTTCTGTCTGTTCAAACGAACGGACTGAGGCCGATGCTCAACAGCATAGAGTTTGTCTACAAACTTATTCGCAGCAGATTTCATTGTTTTGAAATCATTCCCAAGGGATGAGGAGCAATCCAATACGAGATATATTGCCGCAGATTTTGTTTTCACTTCCATGCCGACGTTAGAATTGGTGTCTCTGTCGAATTCCGTATTCTTTTGCCAGTCCCCGGAGGACCAATACCATTCGGCTATAGAATCAGTACTCATTTCTCCACCATCGCCGTTCCGCAGGGCATTGAAAGTAAATTTTACAAAGATGTCGTCTTCTACTGAGCCCGTCACAGTATCACCATTTAACGATGTAAGGCCGACATATGTTACCTCGTCTAAAGAATGATAGCGAAGATTAAAAATGCCCTCGATATACTTTTGGGAGTTAGAAGCGTTTTCTTCTTTATCGAAAGTAAACCTAACGCGGGTACCATCAGACAATCCCGGTATCGACAGAGCAATGTTATATGAATAGTCGGTTGAAACTGACAATCCACCAGCTATCTCTTCAAATATGTTCTGGAGTTCAGATATATTGGTAAGTTCATACACGTTCTCCGGTTTTGAGGCCAGAGCATTTAGATTCTTGCGGAATTGTGTCTGGTCACTTACATCTGAACCCATGACGCCTACAGAATAGGCCGTGATAGGTAATCCGGACACCCGTTCAGATGACAACTTGGCTTTAAGGGCTTCCAAGTACTCTTCATCCGACATATAATCGGAGCCCATCATCAGAGACCCCTGGTCCAAACCGTCCGTAAAAGTAACAATTGCCACATTGTCTATATCTTCCGGGTATTCCTCTCCCTGCAAAGCCGTAATGCTATTGTCGACGCCATAATATAGCAATGTACCATTTGCCGTGGTAAGGTTTTTGATAAAATCAGTGAACGAATCACGATTCTCCGTAGTGACTAGAGAGATTGGATTTTTAGTGATTGACTGGTTGAATGCCATAATACCCAGATATACGCCACTGTTAGCGTATTTATTCTTTTGAGAATACTCTGCCCATTCCGTGACATAAGAGTCAATATTGTCCTTGCTGCAGAAAACGGAATGGCTTATTGTGAGCGGATTTCCTGTTTTGAGTACGCCTATGCGGTCTTCCGTCTTGAATGACATAGTAAAGCCGCTACTCAATTCGGCGGGCAAGACTGTAAAATAATAGTATGCTCCTTCTTTGAAATATTTCCCACTAGAAGGGGTGAGGCTAATCTTTGATATCCCTTCCTTGACCAATAGCGAAGGTCTCTCACCTACTGCACCGGACAAATAAACCTTTCCGGCCAGAGATTCCTTATTATTGCCCTCAAGCGTAATCTCCTTGATATCCCCTCTGGACAGGCTGATTTTGAATCCGCCGCATATATTATAGAAAAACAAGTCGTTGTCAGAGGAATGGGCGACGGAAGGGAAGATGCCGTCATTGAACGTTCCTTCATTAGAAGTCTGAACCGACGGAAGGGAGAGCGTTACGCCATCGCCGTCACATCTGTTTCCAGAGGAATAGGGATATATGGCCCAATACGAATCCTCCCCTTCTGCGAATGTTCCAGACAGCGCGCCTGTAAATGTGACGGTCTTGGCCGGTTCTTGGTTCTGTGACGTAAATCTTCCTGAGATTGATGATCCCTTAAACACGTTTATCTCTTCCTCTGCGGACCAGATGACAGAACCGCTTTCGGTACGAGTGGTTTTAGTGGATGAATCTACGATTCCTGCCTTAAAACACATCTCGGCATAATAATCTTCCGATGATGGTTCAGATGATTCAATCTCTCTTTCTTTTACGCAAGACAGAAGGCCTAGGATTAAAGCAAATCCAAAAAGAATATGTATATGACTAGTTTTCATCATGCTAAAGATTAATTTCCTCATCAGTAGTATCTTCGATGCCGCCAGATTGAACATCCGTTACACTTACCTTGCACTCTGCCTTTGCCCCTCCGCTGGATGATTGTGCAATTACTATGGTCTCGCCCTTTCCTATAGCTATAACTTTTCCCGTATTATCGACACAAGCCACCTTATCATCCAAAGAGGACCAGATTACTGTTTTATCTGTTGCTTCATTGGGAGCAACTATGGCGGACAGTTGCTCTTGCTCTCCAACCAACAACGATATTGATGACTTGTTGAGTGAAACAGAAGTGACAGGTGTGGGAATAACAGTAATACTGCACGTGGCAGTCCTACCACCCGCAGCTGCTGTAATGACTGCAGTTCCTAATGCCTTCGCTGTCACAAGGCCTTCGGCAACTATTGCAACAGAATTATCTGATGTGGACCATGTTACTGTTTGATATGTGGCATTCCCCGGAGAAATGGTCGCGCTCAAAGAAAGCGTCTCATTCACCATTAATTCTGCCGATGTAATATTTAAAGATACGTTGGTTACAGGGGTCTCTGTCACTGTTATTTCACAAGTGGCAGTCTTGTCTCCAGCCTTTGCCGTTATGGTCGCATTGCCCATAGCCTTTGCTGTTACCACTCCATTACTTACCGTAGCAACACCCGAATTGCTGGTGCTCCAGGTTACCGTTTTGTCTGTGGCGTTGTCGGGCTTTACCGTGGCAATAAGAGTTACCGTCTCTCCAGCCTTCAGAGATGCGCTGGTTATGTCCAGAGTGACGCTTGTCACGGGGGTTTCAACAACAGTGATTGAGCAGGTGGCAGTCTTCTCTCCAGCCTTTGCCGTAATTGTCGCGGTACCAACCTTCACGGCAGTCACCACACCATTACTTACAGTGGCAACACCAGAATCGCTGGTACTCCAAGTCACTGTCTTGTCTGTAGCGTTGTCGGGTTTTACCGTGGCTGTGAGGGTTACCGTTTCACCAGCCTTAAGAGATGCGCTGGTCTTGTTCAGAGTAACGCTTGTCACAGGGGTTTCAACAACTGTAATGGAGCAGGTGGCACTCTTGTCTCCTGCCTTTGCCGTAATTGTCGCGGTACCAACCTTCACGGCAGTCACCATACCATTACTTACAGTGGCAACACCAGAATCGCTGGTGCTCCAAGTCACTGTCTTATCTGTGGCGTTGTCCGGCTTCACCGTGGCTGTAAGGGTTACCGTTTCACCAGCCTTAAGAGATGCGCTGGTCTTGTTCAGAGTAACGCTTGTCACAGGGGTTTCAACAACTGTAATGGAGCAGGTGGCACTCTTGTCTCCTGCCTTTGCCGTAATTGTCGCGGTACCAACCTTCACGGCAGTCACCATACCATTACTTACAGTGGCAACACCCGAATTGCTGGTGCTCCAAGTCACTGTCTTATTTGTGGCGTTATCCGGCTTTACCGTAGCAGTGAGTGTTACCGTCTCACCAGCCTTCAGAGAGGCGCTGGTCTTGTCCAGAGTAACGCTTGTCACAGGGGTTTCAACAACTGTAATGGAACAGGTGGCACTCTTGTCTCCTGCCTTTGCCGTAATTGTCGCGGTACCAACCTTCACGGCAGTCACCATACCATTACTTACAGTGGCAACACCCGAATTGCTGGTGCTCCAAGTCACTGTCTTATTTGTGGCGTTATCCGGCTTTACCGTAGCAGTGAGTGTTACCGTCTCACCAGCCTTCAGAGAGGCGCTGGTCTTGTCCAGAGTAACGCTTGTCACAGGGGTTTCAACAACTGTAATGGAACAGGTGGCACTCTTGTCTCCTGCCTGTGCCGTGATAGTCGCAGTACCAACCTTCACGGCAGTCACCACACCATTACTTATAGTGGCAACACCAGAATCGCTAGTGCTCCATGTCACAGTCTTGTCCGTGGCATCATCAGGTTTTACAGTTGCTGTAAGTGTCACTGTCTCTCCTACTTTCAAGGATGCAGTGGTCTTGTCAAGGGTTACACTGGTAACGGGTGTCGCAACAACCGTCACGGCACATGTGGCACTCTTCTCTCCTGCCTTGGCCGTAATAGTTGCGGTACCAGGTTTTACGCCTTCTACAAGCCCGTCCTCTGACACTGTTGCAATTGACGTGTCTGAGATGCTCCAAACTACTGTTTTGTCAGTAGCATTGGCAGGACTAATTGTGGCTGTTAGTTGTTCCGATCCTCCTACTTGAAGCGTGAGTTTTTCTTTGTCAAGCTTTATTTCAGTGACCTGATAATACTTCGCCTGAACAGTCACACTACACGTTGCCGTCTTTTTGCCGTCTTCTGTGGTCACGGTAATGGTGGCAGAGCCAGCAGACACGGCGGTGACTGTACCTCCAGACACACTTGCAACATCCTTATTGCTGCTTGTCCATGAGATGGATTTGTTATCGGCGTCCTGAGGAAAAACCGTTGCCTTGAGCTGAGATGTCTCTCCTTCTGTCAAAGACAAAGACGTTGGAGTGACAGTTACTCTTTCGACCGGAATTGTTGATGATTCTGGTTCACATGAAATACATGTAAAAAAGCAAAATGCCAAAGATAGCACTGTCGACATCGACCTTGCTAGGGACATATTGTTCATATTTGCCCACAATTATTAATAAAAGACATTAGCACGATGCTCATACGTGCATCGTGCTGATTACTAAAGAACTGCCCCATCCTATAGACGGGATAAAGATCTCATAGTTACGACTGCGAAGTGCCATTCTTACGGGTTAGCAACTACAAATATAGTAAAAAAATCTAGAAATAAATCCAGACCTTGTATGGATTTGCTTTCATCGTCCAATTCAATTATCTTTGTTTCTGTAGTATTTGAAGGCCTATGGCAAAGAAAAATGAAATATCAATTCGTTCCAGCGCGGCGGAGTATCTATCTTATGTTGCCTCAGTCGGAGACCAGCCCTTGAGTGTGAAGTTGAGATCTGAAGATGAGAATATTTGGCTTACTCAGAGGCTAATGGCAGAGTTGTACGGCGTGGAAAAGTCAACTGTCAATGAGCATAATTCAAAGATCTTTTAGGATGGAGAACTGGAAGAAGAGGCAACTGTTCGGAAATTCCGAATAGTTCATTCGTACTATCTTAGCACAAAACTCCCAATCAACGGGAGTTTTTCGTTTCTTTTTTGTACATTTGCGATGATATGTCAATGAAGGAGTGCATACAGGGTTTCTCGGTCAACCTCTTTTGGGATGTTGACAAAGACAGCATTGATCTGATTAAGAATGCTCCCTATGTTGTTCAGCGGGTACTGGAATATGGCCAGATAGAGGACTGGAAGCTCTTGTTGGATTACTACGGGCTTGAGAGAATCGTAAGCATTACCAAGAATCTTCGGTCCTTGGAGCCTCGCGCATTGGCCTTCGTAAGTACCGTCTCCCACACGCCTCAAGAGCAGTTCAGATGCTACAATACAAGACAATCGAACCCGGAACACTGCAACTTCTAAAGACACTGCAGGCCGTTCCGTTGCTACAAGGTCTTCGCCTTGTAGGGGGCACTGCGCTGGCTCTCCAATTGGGGCATCGGAAGTCGGTAGATCTGGATTTATTTGGTGAGATTACAGCGGAAGGCATTGAGATCAGAGATTCACTTGAAGAGCACTTCTCTGTTTCAGTTATTAAGGAATCCAAGAATATCAAGATATATCAAATAGAAGGCATTAAGGTTGACATAGTCAACTATAGCAGGTATCCTTGGATTGAGCCCCCCGTCCAGGAAAACGGTATCACCTTGGCAGGTATAAAAGACATTGCCGCCATGAAAGTCGCTGCAATCATCGGCCGGGGCACCAAGAAAGATTTCATAGATATGAATCGACTCCTTCAAATCTTTTCTTTGAAGGAAATCCTGGACATGTATATGCAGAAGTATCCGGACGGCTCGCTGTTCATTGCTATAAAGAGCCTAGCCTACTTTGAAGACGCGGAGTCCGATCCCATGCCATTTATGTTTAACGACACAGATTGGGGCGTCGTAAAGGCCAACATCCGCGAAGCAATCGCAGGTATCTGAATTCCAAATAGATAAACTGCAAAAAGGTCTTCAAATTTGGTTAGAAATTTGTTAACAACCCCGCACAGGAAGCTCAGCCATTCGGCTGGGCTTTTTTGTGTATCTCCCAATGCCCAGTCTTGGCGGGGCCTACATAGCGGATATGGGGCATGGCGGCAAGGTGGCGTTCGATGGTTTTGACATGAACTCCGCAAACATCGGCCATCACCTTTCGGGATACTTGAGGATTATCTGAAATCAAGCGTTCAATGGTGCTGTCGATTGAAGATGTGTCCATTTTGGCTTTTACTGCAGGGGCTTCGGCCTTAATATGGAGATACCGGCTCTTCAGCTCATAATCTGTGCCCAGAAGCAGATTGGAGAAGAATCGGTCCAATGGGTCATTATCGGAATACACTTTCTTTTTTATATTGGTGTAGTTGGCCCTGACCAGCGCATCCCGGAAAAACCTTGAGTTCGTCTCAAAAACCGAATTATTGATGTCAAAACCCATCTTGCGCAGGTACTTGATGAGAAATACAGCTATAGTTCTGGTGTTTCCTTCCGAGAATGGATGCAACACCCATAGGGAAGATATGAACCGAGCCATATGCCAAACGGTTTCCTCTTCATTCAACTGCCTAAACAGGGTAAGGCTTTCCTGCCTGAGCAAGTTATCAATGGCCGTCTCCAGATTATAAGCATTCCCGTATGTGACCGTATCGCCGTCCAGCACCCATTCGTATTTAATGATATTGTTTTTCCGGTATTGACCGGCATGGTCAAAAATACCCTCAAACAAGCGCTGGTGAATGGTTTTCAGTTCGTCGGAAGACAGGGAGAAGCCGGTTTCGGAGATGAGCTGATTGATTCTGGCCGATACTTTATCGGCCTCTTCATATTTTCTTTCTGCATCTCTATCATCCTTTACCTCATAATATGAGTCAATGAGTTCCCTGGCCTGATATGCAGAGATGTCGCCCTCAATGTTTTTTCCTGCAACTAGTTCCAGATAGGGAGACGTTTCAAGGCCGTCTACTGCCTGCAGGCCTTTGGCTGCCTGCCAAGAAGCATACTTGGCTCTCTTATCTGGATCAGGAGACTGGCTATACTGATGATAATCCATAATGTCGCTCAAAAAAATGTTCATGCAAATATACTGATTCTTATGATACTTACAAACTTTGGGCGACATTTTGAGCGACATGAACAATCCTGTCTATGTCGTTCAAAAAAGTTCGATATTTGTCCCTTCGTCCGCGCGGCGGTTTTTCGGCCACCGGGACACCAGGAGCTCATTTTGGTGTCCACGGTCCTGTGCGTGAGATAGGCACGGGAATGTGCTTTTAGGCATGGTCATCGTTTTTCCACAAAAGGAAGCAGTCCCAATAAATTTGACTACATTTGTAGATAAATGAAACGTATTGCCTTTGCCCTGTTCCTGCTTCTGATGTTGCCGCTTACTGTGGCGGCCCAATTCCCCATTGAGATTTCACGGGAAGTGCCGTCAGACACGCTGGAGCTGTTTTTCATCGGCGACATCATGAGCCACGGCGCCGTCAGGAAGAGCGCAGAACTGCACGGCTACGACACTTTCTTCAAATACATCCAGGACAGGATTGAACGGGCCGATATGGCCGTCGGCAACATGGAGTTCCCCCTTGCGGGCGAGCCTTATTCCGGCTATCCGGCTTTCTCCGGTCCGGACAGTTATGCGGAATATCTTTCCCGGATCGGCTTCGACCTGCTGCTCACGGCCAACAACCATATACTGGACAGAGGGACGGAGGGTTTGGGCCGCACCATCCGCGCTCTGGAAAGGATGGACATCCCCTACACGGGAATAGCCGCCGATGCCGCCTCCGACACGCTGGTCAACCCCACGATCCTGCTCGTGAAAGGCGTAAAAATAGCCCTTGTAAGCTGCACCTACGGGACAAACGTGAACTCGAACGCCAGCTGGCCCAAAGTGAATTACCAGGACAAGGAAAGACTCGGCCTCATCATGAAGCGCGCCCGCGCCCATGCCGACCTGATGCTGGTGTTCCCGCACTGGGGCATCGAGTATAAACATTTCCACAACGCCGAGCAGGAAGAGTTCGCCCGATGGCTCGTATCCTGCGGGGCCGATGCCATCATAGGCGCGCACCCGCACGTAATCCAGGACGTGGAAGCAATCGACGGCGTTCCGGTGGTATATTCCCTGGGGAACGCGCTGTCGAACCAGAATGACCTTCCCTCCCGTCTGGAAGCGGCCCTCACCCTACGCGTAGTCCGCACCTTCGGAGAACCGCTGAAACTGCTTCCCCTGCAGTTCGACTACCTCTGGTGCACCAAACCCGGCATGCTGGAAGACTCCTATTCCGCAGTGCCGGTAAGCACCCCGGAATCCCTCTGGAAAGACAAAGCGGACTACCGGAACATGACGGAAACGCTCGAAATCCTTCGCGAAAAAGGATTAATTCAATAGGCCGCCCATAGCGGAAGCTACTTTTCCGTTTTCATCCAGTTTGAAGACCATGTACTCGGGACAGGACTCCGTAAAGGGGGTCCAGTCACCGCCAGCGGTGCCGTTCGGGTTGCCCGTGGCAGCGAAGTTCGTCCAGCAGGTAATCATCTGCTCGGCCAGGTCATAGTCACCCTCGGAGAAAGGGCGCCAGCAGTGCTTCAGGCTTTTGAAGACATACCAAAGTTCCGATGAGTGGAAAGCTCCCTGGAGGACATCCGGGCGGCCATCGGTCGGGAGGCGGCGGGCAAACTGGTAGGCATAGGCCGGGATGCCGGCCTTTTCACGCTCCAGGCAAAAGAGGTCCACGCCATCGGCCAGCATGCCCATGTCATCGAGCGTACTGCCCATCATATAAGGGACCTGGGAGATGCGCCCGGCAAGGGCAGCCTGATTGAAGGTTTCCGGATAGGCATATCCGTCTACCACGGGGCTGCTGCCAACCCGGATCCATTGATGCGTTTCCTGCATGTAACGCATGCCGATACCCATGAGGTCCTCTGGAGAAGCAGCACGCATCTGGTCCGGCGTTTCATAACCGGCCCAGTCCATAAGGGCTTTTCCAGCCACCTCGCTCTCGGCAAGCGGTGTCCCTCCCAAAGCGGGCGCGTTAGTGATACCCCCGCCGCTCTGAATAATGGCCCCGGCTACCAAGTCCTTCGACAGGGACGATGTAATGAGCGTCTGTACGCTCATCGCTCCGGCGCTCTGGCCCATTAAAGTAATGTGATCGGGATTGCCGCCGAAAGAGGCGATGTTGCATTTCACCCACTTGAGCGCAGCAATCTGGTCCAGCATGCCGTAGTTGCCGGAGACCCCGTGCTCACTTTCGGCGGAAAGGGCCGGATGGGCGAGAAAGCCCAGGATGCCCAGGCGGTAGTTGAAGGTAACGAGTACACCGCCGTGCGCAGCCCATTCCTCGCCGTCCATCTCGGGCTCGAAGCCCCACCCGGCAGTATAGCCACCGCCGTGAATCCAAAGAGTAACGGGAAGTTTGGCGTCCGGTTTTCCGGCAGCAGGCGTCCATACATTCAAGTACAGGCAGTCCTCACTGAACTCCGGATCGCCATCAAAGAAGAATTCTGGCGTGTAGCCTCCGCCAGTGTGCCTGGCCTGCCAGGAGGGGTGCCCCCAGGTATCGGCCCGTTTAACACCTTCCCAGGGAAGGACGGGTTGCGGTTCCTTCCAGCGGAGTTCTCCCACGGGCGGAGCGGCGAAGGGTATTCCACGGTACACGGTGACGCCCGGCGTTTCGGTCAGGACGCCCTGGACCTTTCCACCCTCAATGGTGAGGACGGGATTCTTGGGGGCGCAGGCTGCCAGAAGCAGGAGTGCTGCGCAAATCATCATACTTTTCATGTTTCGCATGCAGCAAATATACTCTTTTACAACACAATATCAAAAGGTTCGAGAGGACCTCATGCACGAAAAAAGGCCCATTCCAAATCGAAAAGATTTTTGACAGAAATTTTGCAATCTGTCAAAATTTTGATATTTTTGACAGTTGAAAAGAAAACTGTCAAAATGGGCCCCTACGATAGACATATCCCATACAATAACCTTCCGCCACTTCCTCCGGACTCTGCTCAATACTTGGACGAGGAAGTCAGTGTCAAACTTGTGCTCGCCAGCAGACGCCTGGCGGAGTTGAAAGGCTTGGCCGCCACACTACCCAACCAGTCAATCTTCGTGAATACCATCGCATTACGGGAGGCAAAGGCTAGTAGTGCTATCGAGAATATCTTTACGACCGACGACGAACTATACCGAAGTCTGTCCCATCAGGAAGATGATTATCTTAAAGGACCTGCAAAGGAGATTCTGCACTATAGGGAGGCCCTATGGAAAGGTTTCCAGGACATCACTGAAGATAGGAAACTAACGATAGATACAATTGTCGATATCTTCCGTCAAGTCAAACAAACCCACGACGGCATCGGTTGGGGGTCCCTGATTGCGGAAACAGTATATACCCCTCCGAGAGGGAAAGGTGTAGTTGAGAAGAAGATGGACGATTTGGTTTCTTTCCTGAATGACGACACTGCCACCCACATCGATCCTCTCCTAAAAATGGCGATGGCTCATTACCAGTTTGAAGCCATCCACCCTTTCCGCGACGGGAATGGAAGAACAGGACGAATCCTATGCATCATATACTTGATTCAAGAAGGTCTTCTGGATCTTCCCATCCTATATTTGAGTGCTTATATCCTCCAAAATAAAGATGCCTATTATTATGCCCTCAACAGTGTCACGGGACTCAGGGACTGGAAGCAGTGGATTCTATATATGCTTGAGGCAGTCTCCCAGACATCCGAGTATACAATCGACAAAATAAACAGGATTCGGGCATTGATGGAAAAGACAGAAAAAATCATTCACGAGAATAATCTCTCGCTATCCCGGCTCAACCTTTCCAAACTGTTTGAACAGCCCTATATACGGTCAAAGAATCTTCTGTCAGATACTATTAAGAGCGTTAACACTGCCAAAAAGTACCTTAGTCAGTTGGAAGGCCTCGGTCTTCTCACAAAAGAGCGAATCGGCAAGGAGTATATCTGGTTCAACACCGAACTGATGGATATTTTGTCAGATTAATGATTAACCTGTAATCCCAACAAATACACAGCCCTCAAATCCTCAAAATTGGTTCGATAATTGTCCCGTTGCCCGCACGCGATTGAGCCCGGCCTTTGACGGCCGGGCTTTTGCGTGCTTGGAGGTGTCTAACTGCCCTCACTGTGCGTACCGGTCCATTTCGTGGACCGGTACCTACGAAAATGGCCGTTTTTGTATGGTACCCTGCAAGTTTTTGGACCGGTACGCACACTTTGCCGGCAAAGGCAATGAATGGAAGACTTTCATCACCAACTCGGGCAAATGCGTAAATTATGCAAATTTTATCTTAATTCATTATGTGGCACCAAAATTTCGGTAATTGTTTTTTTTGAGTACCTTTGCAATGCATAGCGGTGAGACATAACATCTTGCAAGACATAAGCTCAATTGCCTTTGAAATCACCACCTCAAACAATGAGAGCAAACAGAACATGGATGGAGCCAATCCAGTATTGTATGTCTGGTGAGAAAAAGTGAGAATTAAGCTACGGCGGAAACTAATACAACAAAAAAATGAAACGATTTGCTTTATTTTTTAGCATGATGATTCTTCTGACACTCACAGGGTGTTATAAAAATGATCTTGATGATATAGATAACACTAAAGAAGACCCAGAGGAGTTCATCATCCCCCATACTGTTCTCAGCATGGAAAGTTATTCTCCCGAAGATTTTTGCAATAAAGTCAGCAACAATAAATTCATACAGAATCAGATAGGGGGCAATGAGACTGCTAATAAAATCTTTTCTAAAGCCATTGAGACTTTAGTCGGACTACGACAGCCCAAAATGGACAAGACCTTTGCCAAACAGTCAGCAAACAACAGCGGCTGGCAGGTACAGACGTGCACTTTCAGCTACGAGAGTGTCTCGGTCAGCGGAAAACCCATCACCCTGTCTGGACGCATCACCTTCCCCAATGCCAAGGATGGCAGTGGACACAAGGTGAAATCGCTGTCACTCTATGTGCATTATTTCCTTGATAAAGATGTAGTCCCGAGTCTTTCACTGTCACCTCTCGATTTGCGCTATCTTTTTGACTCGGCAGTCATTGAGCCCGACCTTGAGGGTTACGGGACGTCGGAAGACCGCCCTTACTGTGGATTCTCCATGCTCGCTCAGGCACGACAGACCGCTGACTGTATGCTGGCTGCTATCGAAATTCTGAAGGAGAATGGTGTGGAGCTCATTGAAGGTGGACACACCACGGGCTGGGGCTACTCGCTTGGTGGTCCGATAGTATTGGAATTTGCCAGGTACTACGACAAGCAACTATCAGCCAGCCAACGGAAAAAAATGAACCTGACATCAATATACGCCGGAGGTGGCCCATTCCTTTTAGACAGGGTGATTCAACTTCTCAATGTTGACAAGAACCTTTATGCCAGGACTTTACGTTACCTCCCGCACTTCCTTAGCAGTATCCCGGAAGAGCAACTGGGCGGTTACCAGCTACGTGATTTCTTCCCCACCTGGATGCATGAGACGAATGTAACTATTAACGGCGAGACCATGAGCTTCTTCGAATCGGTGGTGACCAACAAGAGTTTTGGTGGAAAATGGCCTTCGGAACTGGGTTTAAGCCAGGATATACTCTACAACCACTTTGCTGCCGACATGTTTACAGCCGATGCCTCATTAGACCTGAGTCATCCCAAGACCGTGGCCCTGCTGAACGCAATAAAGAAACAATACGACTGGGATGACTGGACGCCATCGGCCGATATTTACTTGACACACGACCCTAACGATAAAAACATTCCCTATAAACAAACGCAGGAACTCTATGAGCAACTTAAACCATCAGGTCGGGTATTCTGGCGTAAGACTTGCTCCGGTCCGCTAGGACTGATTTGGGAAGCGCACCCTGCCAGCACCCTTATGTCCTGTGTCTACGCTATACTGTACGAAGAGCCACAAGAAGCCTTCCGACTAGGCTTTTAGTTATGCCTCCTACCGTGGAAAAGTTTATATCTCCAATAACACCGGCGCCCTGCGGGGCGCTTTTTTTCATCGTTTTACTATTATTAGCGAAAGCATTTTGGGCGAAGGATGATTGTATAAGGGGCTGGCGGCAGAAGCCGCCTGTTCGCCTTCGGCTCAATCGCATCGCTCCACACTCTTCCAGCACGTCGCCAGGACCGGATTTGGCCATTTTCCGTCCTGACGGAATGCTGCAGCATGCGGTCAGGACCAAAATCACGGGATTTTGGTCTTCGCGAGATGCTGCTACCGGGAACGGGCATGGCGAAAAACCCGGTCAAGAACACAATCAACAAGAGCAGTCTGCGCATACCGGAGGATTTCATTTTATCAAACAAACTTAATCATTCTGCCGCACATCTGCGAACCAAACAAATACACAGATTGTTCCGGGCACAAAAAAAATCCCACTTTCGGAAAAGTGGGATAGTCTATTGTGTCAAAAGCAATTAAATCTTCTCCTTGCGGCCGGAACGGCGGGAGCGTTCGGCGGCGAAACCCATCAGGTGCGACTCGATGGAGACGTCGATGGAACTGGAGAGATGATCGGGGTCCTGGTTGGCGACGGCTTCTATGAAGTCACGGACCAGGCGGAGGTCACCGCCGCCGTGGCCGCTGCCGGCATACTCGGGGATTTCGGCCACTTTCTCGTTCCACAGCTTGGGCTTGCGGGTGAGGAAGTCCCACACACGGAACTCCTTCATATCGCCCTCGATGAAGCCCATCGTACCCATGATGCGGGTGCGGCGGCCGCCGAAGGGAGAGAAGGCGTCCATGGTGAAGGAAGCCGTGATATTGTCACCGAAGACCATGTTGGCCACATAGTGGTCCGGCTGGTCGTTGTCGCAGTGGAAGACGCAGCGGGCATAGCTGTCGTAACGGGGATCCTTCAGACGGCTTAGGATGAAGTCCGGATCGTTGTTTCCGTCCAGGTCGAACACGCCCAGATGGCGCTTCTGCTTGCAGTAAATGTCAATGGCATTATACGGGCATTCGTCCAGGTGCGGGCAATTCTCGGTGCAATGGGCCGGAGCATCCTTGGGGGCGTTTTCCTTCTTGAAGAAGTAAAGGTCGGCATCGGCCGAAATGGTCTTGCAGGGCTTGTCGATGATCCAGCGCAGGATGTCCAGGTCGTGGCAGGACTTGGCCAGGATAATGGGCGTGGAGGTCTTGGAATTGCGCCAGTTGCCACGCACGTAAGAATGGGACATGTGCGCATACTGGATGGGCTCCATGTGCTGGATGCTCACCACATCGCCAATCATGCCGCTCTTCACGGCAGCGCGGACGGCCTGGAAATACGGTGCATAGCGCAGCACGTGGCACACGGCCACGATGCGGCCGGTCTTTTTGGCCAGGTCCCGGATATCCTTGCACTCTTTCTCGGTAGGTGCTACAGGTTTCTCCAGCAGCACGTCGTAGCCCAGGGCCAGCGCCTTCATGCAGGGTTCGTAGTGACGGTCGTCGGGGGTGGCGATGATAACGGCATCGGCCAGCTTCTTTCCCGAAGCGAAGACTTCATTATAGTGGCCGAAGCGCATCTCGGGCGCCACGTTGTGCTTGTCACCCATCCGGTTCTTGCGGTGCTCCAGGATGTCGGAGCAGCCCACTACCTTCATGCCCGCAGGGAAACGCTCGGCATAACGGGAATAGGTGGTACCCCGGTTGCCGCAGCCAATCACGATGACCGAAACTGCGTGGTCGGTGAGCGGAGTCAGGTCCCGGATGCTGATTGACAGTCCCTTCAGGGGGTCATCGGCCAGAGTGGCATCCGTCGGCGAGGCCATCAAGGGAGAAGCCCCGGCAAAAGGACCGGTCAAGGCGGTGCCGGCTGCAACCAGACCGCAGGATTTCAGAAAATCACGACGTTTCATATACGATTAAGTTCTATTTTGAAAATCGGGTCGATAGCAGCGACTTCATGTCGTCCCAACGATACCAGGGGCCCTGGACGGGCTCCAGCGGAAGGCGGACTTCCTCTGAATTCACTACCATCTTGAAAATCACATCCCCGCTGCGTCCCTTGCAGAACAACAGATACAACGTTGCCGCCATGGGCGCGCGGAAGTTATGCCAGGTCTGGGCGATGCCGTCGGCGCTGGACGGAACCAGGTCGAAGCCATCGGCCCCCAGCATGGACATCAGGGCCAGGAAAACGGTGTCGTGGCCGAAGCGAAGGCGCACGGCCGGTTTGCCGGCGGCCAGCGCACGGTCGGCATCGGCTACCAGGTTCCACAGGGCCGGCAGGTCCCGCGGCGTGGCCACCGGTGACGATTCCACGTAATGGATATAGTTGTTCACTTCCCAGAGTCTGTAGCACTCTTCCGGGGAGAAAACCCACATCAGGTTGTGCTGGGTGGGCACGCACTGCATGTTGAACACCAGGTCGTACAGGTCCGTCACAAAGGCCCGGGTTCCGCGGAAGGGAGCCGGGAAGTCCGGATCCTTAAAGAAGCGGCCGCAGATGGCCCGGTGGTCGATGCGGGCGTCGACGAACTCCTTGAGGCCGGTGCCCCAGGGGTCCTTGCGCTTATATCGGCCCTCTTCCATCGGGACATTTTGCCGACGGGGGTTCTCGGTGGCATGGGGATTCAGCTCGTCCAGCTCGGCGCGCGAGGCGGCCTGGTACACTTGCAGACGGGGATCCATCTGCACCAGGGACTGGCAGAAAGCCGACATGGACACAATGCAGCGCGGAATCTGCGTAGCCCCGGCCGTAATGGGCGGGCGCTTCTTGAAGAACGCTTCGTTGTCCCTGTATATTTGCCGGGCAATGCGGTAGTGCTGGTCCCAGCCCAGAGTGGACAACTCCCCTGCCCTGTACTGGCAGTCTTCCTGGAAATAGGCCCAGGCCTCCTGCCACAGCCTCTCACCTTCGGGCGTAAGGACCTGCTGCTCGTGCGCGGCCTGCAATACACCCAAACTGCGCTCGTACTGCGTATCGTTGAGCAGATAACGGGCGCCGTGACGTCCGTAGTGGCTCAGATAGACCGGGGTATAACCCTTGGGCGGCTGCGTAACGGTATGCTCCTTAAATTGATACATATAGTACACGCCGCCGGCCTTGTCCAGGTCGGAGAGAACCTGGTCCCGGACATCCTGGGAGTGGGCAGGAATGAGGGATAACCACATTCCTGCCAACGCCAGTATGAAGAGTCGGGATTTCATTATCTGCGGCCCTGTTTCTTGAGCCAGCTGATGAGCATCTCGGGACGGTCGGTCTGGATCATGGAAGTACCCAGGGACAGGATCTTTCCGTAAACCTCGTCGGGATTGCCTTCAAAGGCAGCGTCGTCCTCGTATCCGCCACAGAGCGATGCCCAGAGGGTATTGATCCAGAGTTTGGAGCCCTGGGCCACCACCTTGCGGCAGCAATCCTCCACTTCCTCGTCCAGTTCGGAGAAGCACACTTCGTAGGCCAGCGGCTTTTCACCGGTCTGGGCAAACCAGTCTTCATACTGGGCAAAGAGTTCCTTTCCCTTGGGCTTCTGGATGTCGATGATGGGCATGTACATCATTTGGCTGCCCTCCATTTCCCGGGCCACCACCTCGCGGGCCTTCTTGCCCTTGATGAGGATCTGGTCGGTCATATTCAGGGCGTCGGTCATCTTGACCACCATGTCGTAGTACTGGAAACCCTGGTCCACATTGATGACAATCCGGTCCTTGCACAGTTCCAGGGCCTCCTGGAAGGTGGTGATGCGCGTGCCGGGGATAGCCACGTTGTGGGCCCTCTTCAGGTTGAAGGTGGCAAGGGAGTCGTAGGTCATGGTAGAGATTTCACCCTTACCGGTGGTCATCCGGTTGCAGGTAGCGTCGTGGCTCAGCACCAGGACGCTGTCCTTGGTGAGCTTGAGGTCAATCTCCACGATGTCGGCCCCCATCCGGATGACGGATTCGATGGCTCCCAGCGAGTTCTCGGGGTAGTTGCGCCAGTCGCCGCGGTGGCATGCCACAACCACATACTTCGAGGCGGGGTTGTTAATTTCGGCGATGATTTTCTCTGCCCTGTTGGCAGGCTCCGCGGTCTTGGGACCGCAAGAGAGAATGGCACAGGATGCAACCAGCACCCACAGGATTTGTTTGATTAGTTTTTTCTTCATAATATGGTCATCTCGCGATATGATTCTTTCTGATTTTTCACTTGGCTTTTTTGACTGCGCCGCCCGGCAGAACGGTCTTGAGCATGCCTGAAGTGAGGTTTCGGATGAGGTAGGACGGGTAGGGCAGCCAGGGATCGCGTTCAAACTGGGCTTCCACCACTTTGGGATCCTTGCCTTCGACGACCGGATTGGCTTTGGGAACGGCCAGGTTGGCCAGGAAGTTGATGGCGCCGCTGTTCTTGGCTACAATCTGGATGGGTGCGTTGGCGTCGTCCCAGGCGTGCAGGACCAGATTCTCGTACGACATACAGAAGTCATTGGTCATCTGATCTTTATCTCCCTTGAACTGGCTGTCTATCTTGTGGATATCGGCCGTAGCCGTGGCCCCGAAGAGCGGCCGCATGAAGGGATCCAGGCTGGAGGCCTCCAGGTTGTAGATAAGCATCCTTCCGCGGGTGCTTTCCTTTTTGTCGTTCTTGATAAAGAGGGAGAAGTCCAGGCGTGCCTTGCCTTTTCGGCCAGACTTGATGTCCATCTCCATCACGTTGCCGGGAGCGTTGCTCACGGATTTAAGCGTCAGGTTCAGGTTGTGCATGGGGAAGGCGCCGCGGTTCACGTGCGTGGTTTCCCAGAGGAAGGTAAACAGTTTGACCCGGGCGTCTATCTGGCCGATCCTCAACGGCATCTTCACGGTATTCAGGCTTTCCTGGATGGTGGGATAAGGGACTGCCGGGGGATAACGGTCGTCCTGCAGCAGGACGATTTCCGGTCCCGACAGGCCGATGCTCTCGATCTCGATGCTCTGCGCCTTGGCCATCCGGGGGAGATTCAGGGGGCTGGTGTACAGGCTGTCCAGCTTGACGTCGTACCACATGACCGACACCTTGCCCATTTTCTCGGCCAGCGCCTCCTGCGGGACGCAGTTGTACATGCGCATGCCCAGCGCTTCCACCGGGCCGGCATCGGCCGTGGCAAAATGCCCGATCTGGATGCGGGAAAGGCCCTGGGCGTCGATGTAGTCCAGGCTGTCCACAGCCACGCTGTACAGGCTGTCGTTATAGACCACACTGCTGTCGGCCATCACATAGCCAATGTCGTGGATGGCCAGGTTGATGCCCTTGGCCGAAAGCTTGGTGGCATCCTTCTGACCGCACAGGCCGATGCTGCCGTCCTTGACAACCAGTCGCTTCGCGATGGCTTTCCCCTTGAACAGGCCGAACCATTGGATATGCTCCAGCTTGAGAGCCCCGACGTGTCCCTGGATTTGGGGATTGGTGCCGGTGCTGTCCTGGACGGTAACGTCCACACCCTTCACTTCCACGTTCCCCGCAAACAGGGATATGTTCACGTGTTTGAAGTCAAACTTAGTGCCGGGAATGGCGGCCAGTTCCTTACGGAGCTGATGGGCGGCAACCTGGTTCAGGACAATGCCTCCTACGGCAAAAACCGCCACTACGATGGCTACGCTCAGGATAAGGGTCTTGTTGCGCTTACTCATATTATGTGGTTTATTGTGTAAAGATACACATTTTTCCAGAAACGGTTATGCAGCACGCCGCCAGGACCAAATTTGCACGAATCCGGTCTTCACGGAATGCTCCAGCACGCCGCCAGGACCGAATTACCGGAAAAATGGTCTTCGCGAGATGCTCAAGACCGTCGCTCTGTCAAGTAATACTACCGCCGGCGAATGACGGCGGCGGCAAGAAGGAGCAGGATGAGGAAGACGCAGCATCGGCCGGTCATGTCTCCGTAGCGCACGAAGAAACTTTCCCCGGAAAGCACCTGCACCGTACCCTGCAGAACGGCTTCCTGCCACCAGGGAGTGCGGTCCAGGATGCGGCCGCAGGGGTCGATGATGGCGCTGATGCCGGTATTGCCGCAGCGGGCCACCCAGCGACGCGTTTCGATGGCGCGCAGGCGGCTGTAATTGAGATGCTGCCGATACCCGGGCGTATCTCCCCACCAGGCGTCGTTGGTAATGACCGTGAGCAGTTGTGCGCCCTTGCGCACGTAGCCCGTGCAATGCTCTCCATACACGGATTCGTAGCAGATGGCCGTACCCACGTTGCCCAGGCAGGACACCGAAGGTTGGCCAACGTCCTTGCCCATCAGATTGCCACCCAGCAGATTCTCCAGGGGAATGAAAACGCGCGGATAAGGCGTCTGTTCCACGCCGACAACCAGCTTGGATTTATGATAAAGGCTTCTGGGGCCTTCGGCATCCATCAAGATAGCCGAATTGTGCGCGGTATACCACAGATGGCGGTTGTCGGCAGACGCCGGGCCCAGGTCATAGGAGCAGGGATTCGGGGCGCTATAGCCGATGGTACGGTCGTAGGAAGAGGCGCCGAAGATGAGGCTGGCGCCGGGATGCCGCTGCAGGAAGGACTGGAACCGGACGACGCTTTCGTTGCCTGTAATTTCGTCGGTGTACAGGTGTGAAGTGAAGGTTTCGGGCGCCAGTACCAGCACGGAAGAGCTGTCCTGGGGCCACTGCGCCTGTTCCAGCACCTTTAGCAGGCGGTAGTCCTGCTGTGCCTGCGTGAGAGATTCGAATTTCTGGTACGGATCCAGGTTAGGCTGGCCGATGACCACCGGCAAGGGCTCCCCTTCTTCCTGGAAGCGGATGCCGGCCGACCAAATCATGGGACCGAAGAACGCAACTGCGACGCCGGCAAAGGCAGCAATGCGGGCTTTGGCGTTCCAGCCGCCCATGCGTCCGTCGGACAGGGCCACCATGAGGCCGAAAACCGAGAGGTTGCTGGCCCAGATCCAGAGGCTGCCGCCCAGGGTGCCCAGCACGGAATACCACTGCACCAGCGAGGTGGTGTCGGCAAAGGCATTGCCCAGCACCAGCCAGGGCCAGGAGATTTGGGCCGATGTAAGATAGAAGCGCTCCCACGCTATCCAGGCGGCGGCCAGGTAGATGTAAGGCAAGGCCCCGTTCATCCGGCGCTTGACCCAGCGGAAACTGCCGAAGACCACGCTCATCTGCAGGGCGTTGGCCAGGATGGCGAACACGGCGCCGCCTACGGTGGCACCGCCCACCCACCAGGTGGTGACGGCGTTCCACAGCACGAAGCAGGCATAGTGCCACCACCAGAAGTGGCGCACCTTGTACTGCGTGGCCAGACGTTCCATGACCAGCAGCGGCAACAGCCCCACCAAGGCCGTGCAGCCCAGGTGCGGAACCAGCCACGGCAGGCTCATGAGCAGGGTGAACAGCAGCGCCAGCAGGGGGAATATGAGTTTTTGCCTGTGCATCGGTACACAAAGTTATGAATATTTTTTCGTAAATTCGCAGGATTAAAGGACTTCTTATGAAACTCAAGGACAACTGGATTCTCAAGAACCTGATTATGGCCGCCATCTTCGTGGTGCTGCTCATCATAGCCACTTCCGTTACCCTGCGCGTGATTACCCGTCACGGGAAAACGGTGGTGGCGCCGGACTTCAGCAACCTCACCGTAGACCAGGCCGAGGCCCTGGCCCAGGACAGCAAGGTGGCCGTGAAGGTGGTAGATTCCGTGTTCGTGCGGCGCCTCAACGGCGGCGTGGTATACCGCCAGACGCCCAAGGCCGGCGCTACGGTCAAAGAAGGCCGCAGCATCTTCCTTACCATCAATTCGGTAGTTCCCCGCAAGGTGGTCATGCCCAATCTGTACGGCTATTCCGTCACCGAGGCCCGCAGCGAACTGCACAACCGCGGACTCAATCTGGGCACCCTCACTTATGTGAAGGACATTGCCACCAACACGGTGCTGGAACAGCGCGTCGAGGGAGAAGAGATTCCGGCCGGAGAACTTGTAGTAAGCGGCTCCACGGTAGACCTTACCGTAGCCGTGGCCGGTGAAGACAACCGCACCGTAGTCCCCCGCGTCATCGGCATGAAGTACGTGAGTGCCGTAGACGCCATCCACGACAATTTCCTGAATGTGGGCAGCGTACGCTTCGACCCCGATATCCGCACCTACGCCGATTCCGTGAACGCCGTGGTGTATAAGCAGGACTCCCCCGGCACCGCCAAGCCCCTGGGTTCCCGCGTGGCCATCTCCCTTACCCTGGACCCCTCCAAGCTGCCTGCCGAATGACACAATCTGAATCGAAGGACTCAGCAACTCTGCAGAGTTGCCGGCCGGAGGCCGCGGGGGATAATAGGGGGCAGAGCCCCCTGGAAGAAAGTTGCGGGCCGGATGGGGCGGAGGAGATGTTCGAACATTTCCGGATCTTGGTCGATAAAGGCCAGGAAACGGTTCGTATAGACCGTTTTATTGCAGAGCATCAGGAGGACACTTCCCGCAGCCGCGTACAGCAGGCCATCAAATTGGGCTACGTGCTGGTGAACGACAAGCCAGTCAAGGCCAATTACATTGTGCGGCCCTGCGACGTGGTCAAGTTCGTGATGCCCTACGAGCGTCGCGGCACCGAGATCCTGCCCGAGAACATTCCCTTGGATATAGTATATGAGGATGACGACGTGCTGGTGGTGAACAAGCCTGCCGGCATGGTGGTGCACCCCGGGCACGGCAATTACAACGGCACGCTGGTGAACGCCCTGGCCTATTATCTGCACCTCTCCCCCGACGTGGAGGACGAGCGCATGGGCGTGCTGGTGCACCGTATAGACAAAGACACTTCCGGCCTGCTGGTGGTGGCCAAGAATCCCGCCGCCCAGCTCAATCTGGCCGACCAATTCTTCGTCCACTCCATCGACCGCATCTATACGGCCGTGGTCTGGGGCAACATCGCCGAGGGCGAAGGCACCATTTCCGGCACCATCGGCCGGGATCCCAACGACCGCCTGCGCTTCCGCGTGTACGACGACCCCGAAAAGGGGAAATGGGCCGTGACGCACTGGCGCGTCCTGGAGCGCTACGGCTTCATCACCGTGGTGGAATGCCGGCTGGAGACCGGCCGCACGCACCAGATCCGCGTGCACATGAGTTCCATCGGCCATCCCCTCTTTAACGACGAGCGTTATGGCGGCGCCGAGATTCGTCAGGGAACCATCTATGCCAAATACAAGCAGTTCATCCAGAATTGCTTCGCTCTGTGCCCCCGCCAGGCACTCCATGCCCGCACCTTGGGCTTCACCCATCCCAAAACAGGAGAGAGGCTTCATTTCGAAGCCCCTCTCCCGGATGATATGTCCGCCCTTATCGAAAAGTGGCGGAACTATGTTTCCAATAACTAGAACGGACGTCCGCCGCCGAAGCCACCCATGGGCGGGCCGCCACGGAAGCCGCCACGGCCGCCGGGGCCTCCTCCCATACGATTTCCGCCGCCGAAGCTGCCGAAGCGCCAGGTGAGAGACAGCATGATATAGCGTCCCAGGGTGTTGTTGCGGGTTTCCTGATAATAGTTGTCGGTGATATTCACACGCAGGTTCTTGGCTTGGTCCAGGATGTCGTAGGCGCGCAGCGACAGGGTCGCCTGACGCTTGAACAGCGGAACGGAAACATTGGCATTCCATACCAGCTGAGGATCCTGAGGCGTAGTGTAACCGTTGTACCAGTTATAGTTGACGTCTGTGCCAAGTTCCACGCCGCTCTGGCCGATGGTCCACTTGAAGGAACCGCTCACCTGGTTGTTCCAGGTTGCAGCCACGGCTGCCTGTACGGTGTACCAGGGCTTGCTCATACGGGTACGGCCGCTGGCGGTGATTTCGAGGGCGTCGGAACGGTACGTGAGGCGCAGACGCTCGGTCAGGCTTAGGTTCCGGGTAGTATTGTCCAGGAAGTTCTCGTTCCAGAGCGTGCTGCCGTTCTCGAAATAATCCTGATGGAACTTCTCGTAATCGAAACTGTCGTTCTGCAGGTACTGGTCCATGCTGATGTTGGATTTACCCACGAAGCTGCCGCTCTTGGAGTAAGAAGCGTTGGTCATGTTGGAAATCGAGAAGTTGGACTTGGCAATGGGAGCGTTGAGCATGACGCGCACGCTGCCGTTGTAAGTATTGTGGCCGTTCACCGGGAAGGAGAACTGACGGCCGTTGGTGTCGTACCAGCTGGCGTTCACGATGGGGTTCTGCGTCATGCCGCCCCGTACGTTGATACGCAGGGAGAAGAAGGTCTGACGGTTGGACAGTTCCCACTCGTTGCGCAGGCTGTGGTTGAAGTACGGCGTAAGGTACGGGTTACCCAGAGTCATGCTAAGCGGGTTGGAGTTATCCATCACAGGCATGAGCTGGCTGGTGGAAGGCTGGCTGCTGCGGCCGAAGTAGAACAGGCGGACGTTGGAATTCTCGTTGAAGTCGTAGAACAGCATGGCGCGCGGAGCGAAGTTCCACACCTGGCTTTTGTATTCCTTGCCGTTTGTCTGGTTATAGGTATTGGTAGGAACGGCCGATACACCCAGCTGGGCACGGACGGTCTCTTCCTGATACATGAAGGCCAGGCCGATGTTCTGGTTCAGGTTGCGGTTGATAATCTTGTTGGTGTAGGTGTCGTCCAGGATTTCCGTGGCGGCATTATAAGACAGAGCGCCCATTCCCAGGGTGAAGGGATCTGCTCCCCAGTCAAAAGCGCCACTGTTGTACACAAGCTTATTGGACTCGGACAGGGCGTAGTTGATATTGTAGCTGCCTTCTATATAGAAGTTGCCGCCCAGGGGCTCGGTATAGACCAGACGGGCGCCCACAGACTGGCTCTTGGAGCTTTGAGCCACGCGCTGGTTCACCAAAGTGGAACTAGTAGGGGCGCCGCTGGGATCGAAGGTCGTGTTGGTGAGCGACTGGTTATAACCGTCCATCACGTTGTTGGACAGGTTCCAGGTAGCATTGAGGGACAAGGTACGGCCCGGCATTCCCAGACGCTGGCGAAGCAGGAGGAAGCCGCTGGTGCTCCAGTTGCGGTTGTCACCGCTGTTGTTGGTGAAACCGCTGTTGGTCTTGTTCTGGGTACCGTCGGCCAGACGGGTATCCGTATCGAACAGGCTTTGCTGGACGTAATTACCGCGGCCGAAGTTGAACTGCGGCTGGAACAGGATGGAGGTATTCTCGCTGAACTTGTGCTCCAGGCGCATGCCGAAGCGGTGACCGTCCGTAAAGCGGTTGCTCAGACCGTCGGTGTTGGAGATGAGGGTGGAGCCGTCGTCACGGTAGGTTTCCTTGTAGGAGTTTTCCTGCACGTCGATGATGGAGCCATTGTACAGATAGTTGGCACCCAGCTGCATCTTGTCCCCAAACAGGTCCCAGTTGCCGTTGATACCGCCCATCCAGGAGGTAGTGATACCGTTGTTTCCACCGAAACCACCCATGCCACGGCCCATCATACCGCCGCCGCCCATCAGGTTGCCCATCATGTTGCCGGACAGGTCATTGAAACCACGGTTGTTGGTGTTATTGGCATTGACGATGACGGAAAGCTGACTCTTCTCGGTGAAGCGGCCGCCCATGAAGGCGCCTTGCCAACGCCAGTCGTTCATGGCCTTGTCATTGGACGGGACATCGTGACCGCCACCGGCCATCAGGTTGCCGAATACGCCGTTCATCATGCCCTTCTGGACAGAAAGGTCGATGACGGTTTCGTCGTTGCCGTCGTCAATGCCGGTGAACTCGGCCTGCTCGCTCTTTTTCTTGACCACTTTCACCTTCTCTACCAGTTTGGCAGGGATGTTCTGGGTGGCCAACTGAGGGTCGTCCAGGAAGAAGGTCTTGCCTTCGATGGTAATCTTGGTAATAGTTTCGCCGTTGGAAGTGATGGAACCGTCCTCTCCCACCTCGATGCCGGGCAGCTTCTTGAGGAGGTCTACCAGCATGTTGTCGTCGGAGATCTTGAAGGAGGAGGCGTTATACTCCACGGTATCCTTCTTGATGACGATGGGGTTACCCACCGCACTGACCGAAGCGGCGTCCAGCACCTGACGGTCCTGATCCATTTTCACCACGCCCAGATCCATATCGGCCTTTACCTCGATAGTCTTCTCCCAGGAGATATAGCCCATCAGCTCTGCCTTGAGGGTGTATTTGCCAACCTTTACCTTCTCAATGAGAGCCTTGCCTTCGGCATCGGACAGGGTGTACTTGTGCTGCCCTTTTTCCGGAGACAGGGACACCGTGGCAAAGCCCACGGGGTCTCCGTTGGAGGCATCTTGCAGCTGCAGGGAAATCTTGTAGTTCTGTGCACTCAGAGTCAGAGCGGTGAACAGGCCCGCAAGGGCGATAAGCAGTCTTCTAACCATATATAAACCAACTGTATTTTTTCAAACCTCTCCTTTGACACCGCGTCTGCCCCAAGGTTTAAAAGAAATTTAAGAAATTCTGTCGGGGTGATCTTTGATAAATTTTTCCCAGCCGCCCTTGCCCCCTGCCGAGGCCAGCGGGGACGATGTTTCGTAATGATGGCAAAGGGCGATGGCCAGGGCGTCGGTGGCATCCAGATGGCGGCTTTCCAGTTTTACACCCAGGGTTTTCTCCAGCATTAACTGCACCTGTTCCTTGGAGGCGGCGCCGTTGCCCACAATGGCTTCCTTGGCCTTGCGGGGCGCGTACTCCGTAACGCTGGCCACGCCGTATTCCTTGGCCGCCAGGATGGCAGCCCCCTGGGCCCGGCCCAGTTTCAGGACCACCTGTGCGTTCTTGCCGTAGAAGGGGCTCTCGATGGCCAGTTCCGTGGGATGGTAATTGCGGCACACCTCACGGATGCACTCGTAGATGGACTGGAGCTTGGTGTAGGCATCCGGATCTTTCCGCAAATCCAGCACGCCCATGTCCACGTAGGAGGCCTTTTTGCCCTCCACGCGGATGATGCCAAAACCCAAAAGCTGGGTTCCCGGGTCTATGCCAAGAATGACGCGTTCCATAAAAGCGGCACAAAGATACGACTTTGAGCGCGTATTAGCAAGGGGCTGATTATCCGTACAAATGATGCAATAAATGTTACGGGGAAACATCTGTTGCATCAAATGAAACATTCGTCAGAGGGCTTGCCGATAATCTACCTTATATTTGCGGGAGCGAAAACCACCGCTCCTGAACACGGAACTACTTAACCACTATTATATGTTCAAACTAAAGTCAATTTTATTCTCGGCCCTGCTGTTTGCCGGCGTAACCGCCTTCGCCCAGCAGATCACGGTCACAGGTGTTGTGACCTCTTCGGCCGACGGCTACGGCGTCATTGGCGCCGCAGTCATGGAAAAGGGTACCACCAACGGTACGACGACGGACTTTGACGGCAACTTCACCATCACGGTGAAAGAAGGGGCCGTCCTGGTCTTCTCTTCTATCGGTTATACCACCCTGGAACTCCCCGCACAGGCCCAAATGGCCGTAGTGATGGAGGAAGACTCCCAGCTTCTGAATGAAGTGGTGGTCACCGGTTATACCGTTCAGCGCAAGGCCGACCTCACCGGCGCCATCTCTACCGTCAACACGGAAGACCTGGCCAAGCAGAATGAGAACAACCCTGTGAAAGCGCTTCAGGGACGCGTCCCCGGTATGAACATTTCGGCCGATGGTTCTCCTTCCGGAGCAGCAACGGTCCGTATCCGCGGTGTCGGCTCGCTCAATGATGAAGCCAACGACCCGCTGTTCATCATTGACGGTGTTCCCACGAAGGCGGGTATGCACGAACTCAACGGAAACGATATCGAGTCCATCCAGGTGCTCAAAGATGCCGCATCGGCCTCCATCTATGGCAGCCGGGCAGCGAATGGCGTCATCATCATTACCACAAAAAACGGTAAGGACGGAAAGGTGAAGGTGGACTTCGATGCCAGCGTGGCGGCACAGACCTATGCCAACCGTATGCAGGTACTCAATGCCGAGGAGTTTGGCCGCGTCATGTGGCAGGGTTATGTGAATGACGGTCTCAATCCGGAGAGAAACTCGCTTGGTTACCATTTTGACTGGGGCTACGACGCCAACGGCGTCCCCGTCCTGAACAAAATCCGTATGGACAAGTATCTGGATGCCGCAGGAACCACTCCTGCCAGCGATACCGACTGGGTAAAGGAAACCACCCGTACCGGTCTCATCCAGCAGTACAACCTTTCCCTGAGTAACGGTACCGAGCGCGGTAATTCCTACTTCTCCCTGGGTTACTACCGCAACGACGGTATCATCAAACATTCCGATTTCTCCCGTATCAGCGCCCGTATCAATACGGACTACAAACTCCTGAAAGTGGGAGACCGGAATATTCTTACCATCGGCGAACACTTTACCCTGAACCGCACCAGCGAGGTACAGGCTCCCGGCGGATTCCTGGAAAACGTTCTCCAGTTCAATCCCTCCATCCCTGTCTATACGACCAGTGGCGAGTTTGCAGGCCCCGTGGGCGGTTATCCGGACCGCGAGAACCCCCTTGCACGCCTTACCCGCAACAAGGACAACCGTTATTCCTACTGGAGACTGTTTGGCGATGCTTTCCTGAATATCAATCCGGTAAAGGGACTGAACATCAAGACCACCTTTGGTATCGATTATTCCCAGAAAGAGCAGCGTTTCTTCACCTATCCGGTCACGGAAGGTACAGTAGCCACCAAGACCAATGCCGTAGAGGCCAAGCAGGAACACTGGCTCAAGTGGATGTGGAATGCCATCGCAACCTACAATTTTGAGGTGGGCAAGCATCGTGGCGATATCCTGGTCGGTACGGAAGTCAACCGGGAAGATGACACCTGGTTCAGCGGAAAGGCATACGATTTTGCCGTGCTGAATCCCGACTATATGTGGCCCAACGCCGCTGTCGGCGAGGCCGAATCCTATGGCGGTGGCGGTGGTTACACCCTCGTCTCTTATTTCGGAAAGGTGAACTACAACTACGCCGACCGCTACCTGGCCAGCGTCACGCTCCGCTATGACGGTTCCAGCCGCTTTGGCCGCAACACCCGTTTCGGTCTTTTCCCTTCGGTGAGCGTGGGCTGGAGAATTGACAAGGAAAAGTTCATGGAGAATGCCCTCTGGCTGGACAACCTGAAGATTCGAGCCAGCTGGGGCCAGACGGGTACGCAGGATATTAACAACATTGCCCGTTACTCCATCTATGAGAGCAATTACGGTGAAGCCAATTTCGGCGGACAGAGCTATGGCACCAGCTACGATATCGCCGGTACCAATGGCGGCCAGACCCTTCCCAGCGGTTTCCGTCGCATCCAGCTGGGTAATGACAACCTCAAATGGGAAACGACCACCCAGACCAATGTGGGTCTTGACTTTGCCATGTTCAAGAGCGCGCTCTACGGCTCCCTGGAAGTTTACTATAAGAAGACCACCGACATTCTTGTAAAAATGCCCGGCATCGGTGCCATGGGTGAGGGCGCCGACCAGTGGATCAATGCCGGTGAAATGGCCAACAAGGGTATCGAGTTCAATGCGGGTTACCGCGGAGACGTAGGGGACTTCCACTATGACCTGGCGGCCAATATCGGCACGTATGACAACCGCGTTACCAAACTCCCCGAAACCCTTGCCGCCCGTGGCGACTTCGGCGGAAATGGTGTGGAAAGCGTTGTGGGTCATCCCAGGGGCGCCCAGGTGGGCTATGTCTATGACGGCATCTTCAAGAGTCAGGATGAGATTGACAACCATGCCATCCAGAGTGGTGCAGGCCTGGGCCGTATGCGCTGGAAAGACCTCAATAATGACGGCGTCATCACGGAGAAAGACCAGACATGGATTTATTCTCCCGTTCCCGACTTTACCTGGGGTCTGAACATTTATCTCCAGTACAAGAACTTTGACCTTACCATGTTCTGGCAGGGTGTCCAGGGCGTGGATGTGATTACCAGCGACTTCAAGAAGCAGACCGACCTCTGGACGGGTATGAACATCTCCAACCTCAACAAGGGACGCCGCCTCCTGGATGCCTGGAGCCCGAACAATATGGCTTCCAATATCCCTGCCGTCAGCGTAATGGATAACAACAACGAAAAGCGTGTTTCCAGCTACTATGTGGAAAACGGCTCCTTTGCCAAACTGCGTACCATCCAGCTGGGATACAACTTCTCCGGGAAGGTTTGCGAAGCCCTGCACATGTCCCGCCTGAGGGTGTATGTGTCGGCCCAGAACCTGTTCACCATCAGAAGCCGCAGCTTTACGGGCGTGGATCCGGAAAACCCCACCTTCGGTTATCCTATTCCTTTGAATATCACCGCTGGCATCAATGTTTCCTTCTAAAGAAAGTTCAGTTATGAAAAAGATATTTTTCTTCCTGTGCATGGGTCTTGCCTTCTCTGCGGCTGTTTCCTGCCAAAAAATGCTGAGTGACCAGGTGCCCCAGGGTACCCTCAGCGACGAGCAGGTGAAATCTCCTGCCAATGCAGAGGCCATGGTGGTATCGGCCTATGCCATCTTCACCACCGCGGAGGATATCAACTCCTCCTTCTCCATGTGGAATTTTGATGTCCGTTCCGACGATGCCTACAAGGGTGGCAGCGGTGTAGGTGACGGTGACGTTTTCCACCAGCTGGAAATGCAGCAGGGCGTTCTCACCACCAACTGGAACATCAATGACATCTGGGTGCGCCTGTATAACAGCCTCTCCCGCGTGAACAGTGCCATCGCCCTTCTGAACGAATGTGACGACTCCTTCACGATGAAGGAGCAGCGGCTGGCCGAGATGAAGTTCCTGCGTGCCTACGGTCATTTCCTCCTCAAGCGTCTGTTCAAGCACATTCCTTTTGTGGACCGCTACGACTTCACTTACGAGGAATATCAGAACATGTCCAACACGCTCTACTCCAACGATGAAGGCTGGCAGGTTATCATCAATGATATCAAGGATGCCTTTGACGTGCTGCCCAAGGTGCAGGCCGACAAGGGCCGTCCCACCAAGGCTTCCGCCGCCGCCTTCCTGGCCAAGGTCTATCTGTACAAGGCTTACCACCAGGATGACGAAAAGACCAACGAGGTTACCTCCATCGAAGTGTCTGATCTGGAGAAAGTCATTGAATACACCGACCCCAAGTATTATGCCGGTTACGGCCTGGAAGAGGACATTCACAACAATTTCCGTCCGGAAACCGAGTACGAGAACGGTAAGGAAAGCCTCTGGGCCATCCAGTACTCCATCAACGACGGTTCCACCTATGGTAACCTGAACTGGAGTTATGGCCTCATCGTTCCCAATATCACCGGTGTTACCGACGGCGGCTGCGACTTCTACAAGCCCAGCCAGAATCTGGTGAACGCGTTCCGTACCGGAGCCGACGGTCTTCCCCTTCTGGATACCTTCAACAGCAAGGATTATGACAAGGCGACGGATAACGCAGACCCCCGCCTGTTCCTGACGGTGGGCATGCCGGGCTTCCCCTACATGTTCAACCGCAACTACATGATGGAGCAGACCACCGTATGGAGCCGCTCCGGCGGAAACTATGGCTACTATGTGACCCTCAAGCACAACGTAGATCCGGCCCTTTTGGGTAAATACCTTATCAAGGGCTCCTACTGGGCTTCTCCCATGAACCGCATTGTCTTCCGCTATGCCGATGTCCTTCTGGAACGGGCCGAAGCCTATGCCCAGCTGGGTGAATGTGACAAGGCCATCGACCTGGTGAATGAGATCCGCCGCCGTGCGGCTTCTTCCACCCAGATGATTTCCGACTATCCTGCCCGCTACGGCGTCAAGTTCTTCGCCGCCCAGTACAAGGGTACTTATGACAAGGCCACGACCATCAAGATTGTCAAGATGGAGCGTCGTCTGGAACTGGCCATGGAAAGCGAGCGCTTCTTTGACCTTGTCCGCTGGGGCGATGCTGCTACGGTCCTCAACAAGTACTATCCCGAGGAAATTGACAACTGCTCGTTCTACAGCGAAGCTCACTTCACGGCCAACCAGGGTGAATATCTCCCTATCCCGGCCAGTCAGATGGCGGCTTCCAACGGCCACTATACCCAAAACGTCGGTGCCTGGTGATAAATTGCTACGTATATGAGAAACAAATTGATTTATATGGCAGCCGCCCTGCTTTGTCTGGCAGCCTGCACAAAGACCAAGGTCAGTGACCTCCAGCTTGACGGAGACTGCCTTGTTACAGCCCTCTCCCTGGACGGATATGAGGGGAATATCGACCTCGCCTCCCGCAGCATTGTGGTGAGACTTCCCGAGGTGTATGAAACATCGGCCATGGAAGTGACCTCGCTGGTTATTTCCGAAGGCGCTACCTGCCCTGTAAAGCAGGGAGATAAGCTGAACATGTCCTCCGCCAAAGGTCTGAAGGTCCAAAACGGAGATGTCTCCCTTGACTGGACCCTGAGCGTCCTTCACGACCAGGCCCGGATTACGCGCTTTGTCATCAATGATATGTACAACGGAATCATCGACCAGGAGGCGAAGACCATTTCCGTGTTCCTTCCCGGTACCGAAGATGTTCACTCGTTGGTGCCTACTATCGAAATCAGCGCCAACGCAGCTGTCGTTCCGGCTTCCGGTGTGGCCCAGGACTTCTCTGCGCCCGTCACGTTCACTGTGACCAACAACTCGGCCCAGAGCGTCTATACGGTTACCGTTACGGTGATCGAGAAGCCCAAGGCCCTGTTCCTGGGTGCGGCCTCCAACAAGGAGGATCTGGATCCGGAGGCGCTTACCGCCTGCAACTGGATGATTGCCAATGTGCCTGGAACGCTCTATGCCTCCTTCGCCGATATCAAGAACGAAACGCTGGATCTTTCCGAATGCAAGATTATGTGGTGGCACTTCCACCGGCATCCCTTCGTTGACGGACACGACCAGTTCATAGATATGGCCACCGAGGCCCTGGATGCCAAGAACCAGATCCGTGCTTTCTATGAGAATGGCGGAGCGCTCCTGATGACCCGTTATGCCACCAACCTGCCTTCCTTCATCGGCGCTACCGGTGTCGACGACTGGACCACTCCCAACAACTGCTGGGGCAAAGAAGAAAACAGTGCCGAGCTTTGCGGCGGTCCTTGGGACTTCCGTATTTACGCTGGACAGAACGAGCATCCGCTGTACAAGGATATCATTATGGGAGACGACCCCAATAAGGTTCTGTGCACCGATGCCGGCTACTATATCACCAACTCTACGGCCCAATACCATATCGGCTCCGATTGGGGAGGATATGCCGACTATAATGCCTGGACTACCCGCACCGGCGCCACCATCATCGGTGTGGGCGGAGACGGAGCCATCGTGGCCTGGGAATATCCTGCGCACGACGGTAAGGGCGGTATCATCTGCATCGGCTCCGGCTGCTATGACTGGTATTCCTATACCTATGGGGCTGGTTATGTGGAGAACTACCATAAGAACATTGCCATCATGACCGCCAATGCCATCAACTATCTTACAAAATAGAGTCGTATGAAACACAAGACATACATTTCTGCCATCCTGATGCTGGGCGCACTGACGATGGCATGCAGCAAAGAAAACTATGGGGATGCACCCCGCGACTGGGATGCGAGTGCTACCTACTTTGCCAGTGCAGATGACAAGGGATTCAGCACCTATTATACTCCGGCCCTTGGCCGCGTGGGCGACCCCATGCCCTTCTGGGATGCAAAGGCCGGTGAGTTTAAGGTCCTGTATCTGCAGGAGTTTGACAACAATGCGTCCATGAACTTCCACCCCATCTGGGGCGTATCCACCAGGGACGGCGCTTCTTATACGTCCCTGGGAGAGGTTCTCCCTGTGGGAGCCTCTGTCCTGGAACAGGATGCCGCTATCGGTACCGGATGCTGTGTGTATGATGAGGCCGAGGGCCTGTACTACATCTATTACACCGGTCATAACGGGAATTGCACCAACCGTGAAGTGGTTCTCAGAGCCACCTCCCCGGACTTCAAGACCTGGACCAAGGACCTTTTGTGGGCGCTTAACGGCCCCGACTTCGGATATTCCGGAGTCGATTTCCGCGATCCCCAGGTGTTCAAGGCCGATGACGGCATGTGGCACATGGTCATTTCCAGCAACCTCAAGTTCGCCGATTTCAAGTCGGCCGACCTCAAAAGCTGGGAGCACGTGGGCTCCTTCAACATGGTCTGGGACCGTATGTGCGAATGCCCGGATGTGTTCAAAATGGGTGACTGGTGGTACTTTATTTACAGTGAAGGGTACCGTGTACCCTGGAGCCGCAAGGTTAAGTATATGATGGCTTCCTCCTGGGAGGGCCTCAAGAACTGCTTCGCCGACCCCGGTGTCCATTGGCCCCAGGATGGCCATGAAGGTGTTCTGGACAGCCGTGCCTTCTATGCCGGCAAGACGGCGTCGGACGGTACCAACCGCTATATGTGGGGCTGGAGCCCGTTCCGCAGTGGAACTACCGTGTTTGACAAGAACGTCAATGTGGGGGCCGATGGCGAACCCAACTGGTCCGGATCCATGGTATGCCATAAGATTGTCCAGCACGAAAACGGTACACTTACTCTGGGTGAGGTCCCCGCAATGGCCGCCAAGTACAGTGTCTCCAAGGAACTGAAGGTCATGGCTTCCAACGGCTATGAAAACGGAACGCTTACCGGTGATGACGCCTATGTGCTGTATAACCGCCTGGGCCGCGCCAACCATATTTCCCTCAAGGTGACTACTTCCAACAACTGGGACAAGTTCGGCTTCTCCTTTGTGCGGGGTACCGACAGTAAAAAGTACTATACCATGGTGGTCAATCCCGAAAACGAATGGAACCGCAAGGTGAACTTCGAGGAAGAGGGGGAAGAAGGCAAGCACTTTATCGAAGGGGCGGACGGCTACTGGTTTGCCCGTCCGGATGACAATGTGTACAACATTGACATTTACACGGACAACTCCGTAGTGGTGATGTACATCAATGACGTGTGCGCCTACACCCAGCGTATTTACGGCGTCCGGAAAAACTGCTGGAGCATCAACAACTACGGTGGATCCATCACGGTGTCGGATGTCGTGGTGACCCAGTACTAAAGTCGCTTTATTTTCACTATCTTTGACGCATGAAACGACTCTTTTTTGTCCTTGCTCTTGTGCTCCCGTTTATGGCGGGGGCACAGAGCCTTACGGTTCATCATCTCAGTGAAACCCATACGCTGATTCAAGTGGGCGGAAACGACCGCTATGTAATGCTCCCGGTCCAGGAAACGGCCCAGGAAGCGAGTGTCAAGGTGCTTTCCAACGGGAATGTGGTGCTAAGGGCCAACATTTCCCTGGCCATTGACAAAACCGACTACCTGGTTCCGATGGACCTGGGCAAGTGGGGCGGAAGCAGCATTCTGCTGGATGTCACGATGACGCAGGGGCGGGGTGTACGCCGGGACCCTTCCGACGACGTATGTTGGTCGGAGATGGTCACGGTTCCCGTGGTGGACCAAGCCAATAAGGAAAAGCAATACAGGCCCACCTATCATTTTTCCCCCGCGTGGGGATGGATGAACGACCCCAACGGAATGGTGTACAAAGATGGTGAATGGCATCTGTTCTACCAGTATAATCCCTATGGCAGTTTCTGGGGCAATATGCACTGGGGACATGCTGTTTCCAAGGACCTGGTGAATTGGGAGCATCTGGGCATCGCCCTCGCTCCCGACGACCTGGGCGCCATCTTCAGCGGAAGCGCTGTTGTGGATACGGACAATACGGCCGGCTTCGGCCGCGGCGCCATTGTGGCTATGTACACCTCTGACGGCTCCAACCAGACGCAGAGCATCGCGTACAGCCTGGATAACGGCCGCACCTTTACCAAATATGCCGGCAATCCGGTGATTATGGCCGAGGATACGCCCGACTTCCGGGATCCCAAGATGTTCTGGGACCCGCAGACCCGTCAGTGGAAAGTGGTGCTGGCTGCAGGGCAGGAGGTGCAGTTCTACAGTTCCTCCAACCTCAAGGACTGGACGTACGACAGCAGTTTTGGTCTTGCCTATGGTAATCACAACGGTGTGTGGGAGTGCCCGGACCTCATCCGTCTTCCCTTTGAGGGAAAAGACAAGTGGGTGCTTCTTCTGAACATCAATCCCGGCGGCCCCTTTGGCGGAAGCGCCACCCAGTATTTCGTGGGTAACTATAATGGCAAGACGTTCAAATGCGACGACCTTCCTACCGTTACCCGCTGGATGGATTACGGCAAGGACCACTATGCCGCCGTTACCTGGAGTAGTGCTCCGGATGGACGCGCCGTAGCCATTGCCTGGATGAGCAACTGGCAGTATGCCAACTCGGTTCCCACGCAGCAGTTCCGCAGCGCCAATTCCGTTCCCCGGGACCTTTCCCTCATCCGTAAAGGCAAGGAAGTCATCCTGAAGAGTACTCCGTCCAGGGAAGTGGAAGCCCTTCGCGGCGCCCCGGTCCAGTATATGCTTTCTACGGCACCTGTAGAGCTGTTTGACAAGCCGGCCAAGGCTTATGAACTGGTCATTCGCTTCACCCTTCAAAAGAAGGAAGGCGCTACCTTCGTGCTTTCCAATGAGGCCGGAGAACAGGTGGTCTTCTCCTATGAAGCAGCCACCCAGACTTTCTCCATGGACCGTCGCGGAAGCGGGATGGTGAAATTCTCCAAGAAGTTTGCTGCCGTTACTTCTGCTCCTACCCGCGTGGGTGGTAAGATGGAACTGCGCCTTCTCATGGACAGCGCCAGCATCGAAGCCTTCGGCGAGGACTTCGCCATGACCAACCTGGTGTTCCCCACCTCCCCGTATAACATCCTCAAGATGTACGGCAATACCAAGGCCGACGTAACCCTTTATCCGATTGCAAAATGAACAAGAAACTGCAACTGATTCCGGTGATGCTCTGCTTCTTCGCCATGGGGTTCGTGGACCTCGTGGGCATCGCCTCCAACTATGTGCAGCAGGACCTGAACCTGTCAGACTCTGCCGCCAATATCTTCCCCTCGCTGGTGTTCTTCTGGTTCCTCATCTTCTCCGTTCCCACGGGCATCCTGATGAACCGCATCGGCCGGAAGAATACCGTGCTGCTTTCCCTGGTAGTGACGGTCGTCTCCCTCATCCTTCCCATTTTCGGAGAAAGTTACGGCCTTATGCTGGCCGCCTTCTCCCTGCTGGGCATTGGCAACGCCCTTATGCAAACCTCGCTGAACCCCCTTATTACCAATATCATCAAAGGTGACAAGCTGGCCAGCACCATGACTTTCGGCCAGTTCGTGAAGGCCATCGCTTCCTTCATGGCACCGTACATTGCCATGTGGGGCGCCACCGCCGCCATGCCGTCCTTCGGCCTGGGCTGGCGGGTGCTGTTCCCGGTGTATGGTGTCATCGGCATCCTGGCAGCCCTGTTCCTGTCCCTCTCCCCCATCGAGCGGGAGCAGGTGGCCGACAAGGCTTCCGGCTTCGTGGCCTGCTTCAAGTTGCTGGGAAAACCCATCGTCCTGCTCAGTTTCCTGGGCATTATGTGCCACGTGGGCATTGACGTGGGTACCAATACCACCGCACCCAAACTCCTGATGGAACGCGTGGGCATGACCCTCACGGAAGCCGGTTTCGCCACCAGCCTGTACTTTATTTTCCGTACCATCGGCTGCCTGAGCGGCTCGTTCATCCTGTCCAAGTTCAGCCACCGGAAGTTCTTCCTGGTCAGTGTCATCTTTATGGCCCTTTCTATGTGCGGCATGTTCTTCGGCACCACCAAGGCCATCCTGTATGTGGCCATCGCCCTGGTCGGTTTCGGTAACTCCAACATCTTCTCCATCGTGTTCTCGCAGGCCCTGCTGGCCGTTCCCGAGAAACAGAACGAGGTGAGCGGCCTCATGATCATGGGCCTGTTCGGCGGTACCGTGTTCCCGCTCCTGATGGGCTTTGCCTCCGACGCTATCGGCCAGGCCGGCGCCATTGCTGTCATGGCCGTGGGTGTGGTGTATCTGTTCACTTATCTGAATAAAGTTGGGAAATAATTATGAGTAAATTCGTTATAGGTATCGGAGAAGCCCTCTGGGATATGCTTCCCGAGGGAAAGAAACTGGGTGGAGCACCCGCCAACTTCGCCTACCATGCCAGCCAGTTCGGGCTGGAAGCCCTGGCGGTGAGTGCCATCGGCCAGGACAAATTGGGCGAGGAAATTGTGGAGGCCCTGGAAGAGCACCATCTGCCCTACCACCTGGACCGCGTGGATTATCCTACCGGCACCGTGCAGGTGACCATGGACAGCTGCGGCGGTCCGCAGTACGAAATCAAGACCGGCGTGGCATGGGACAACATCCCGTACACCAGGGAACTGGCCCAGCTGGCCCTGCAGTGCCAGGCCGTGTGCTTTGGCTCCCTGGCCCAGCGCAGCCCCGTTTCGCGGGAGAGCATCGGCCTGTTCCTGGACGCCGTACCGAAAGACTGCCTCAAGGTGTTCGACATCAACCTGCGCCAGGACTTCTATGACAAGGAAGTGCTGGAGGCCTCTTTCCGCCGCTGTGACATCCTGAAAATCAACGACGAGGAACTGGTGGTGATGGCCCGGATGTTCAACCTGCCCGGCCTGGCCCTGGAAGAGAAATGCCGTTACCTGATCAAGGAATACGACCTGAAAATGCTCATCCTCACCTGCGGCGTGAACGGCAGCTATGTCTTCTACGAAGGCGGCATGTCGTTCCTGGATACCCCCAAGGTGAAGGTGGCCGACACCGTTGGCGCCGGAGATTCCTTCACCGGTGCGTTCGTCGGCTCCCTGCTCACGGGAAAAACGGTCACCCAGGCCCACGAAACCGCCGTCAAGGTATCGGCCTTCGTGTGCACCCAGAGCGGTGCCATGCCCATTGTTCCGGATAATCTCAAGTAAATGACCAAAAAGCTTTTACTACTCATCATATCAGCGGTACTTCTTCTCACCGGTTGCTCCGGTGGGAAGAAGTCTCTGGTTATAGGCGTATCGCAGTGCAGCGACGACATCTGGCGCAGCAAGCTCAACGACGAGCTCTCCCTCGCGGCCCGCGTGGAGGGGGTGACGCTGCGTTTTTCATCGGCCGATGACGACAGCCAGAAGCAAATGGCGCAAATCCGCCGCTTTGTGGCGGAAGGCGTGGACCTGCTCATCATCTCGCCCAACCAGACGCACACCATTACCCCTGCCGTAGAAGAAGCTTTTGACGCCGGCATCCCGGTCATCCTGTTCGACCGGAAAATCGACTCGCACAAATACACCGCCTTCATCGGGGCCGACAATGTGGAGATTGGCCGCATCATGGGGCACTACATCGCCGATTTCCTGAACAAGAAAGGCCGGGTGGTGGAAATCCCGGGGCTGGAGGGTTCCTCCCCGGCCGATGACCGTCACAAAGGCTTTGCAGAGGCCCTGCAGCAATATCCCGATATATTACTCACCGTGGCGCCGTATGGAGGCTGGATCCGGGAAGGCGGCTATGACGCCATGAAAGAAGTGATGGCCCGCGGCATCCGGCCCGATGCCGTCTTCGGGCAGAACGACCGTATGGCGTGGGGCGCACGCGAAGCCCTGGGGGCCCCTGCCGATGTGGCTTTCTTTGGCGTGGACGCCCTGCCGGAAGCCGGCCTGCAGGAAGTGATAGACGGCCATCTCACAGCCTCCTACCTGTACCCTACCCGGGGCGACCTGGTGATGGAACTGGCCTTGAATATCCTTCGTGGAGCGCCCTTCCAGCGGGAGAACCTGCTGGAGAGTGCCCTGGTAGACAGGCGCAACGCCCGCATCCTCAAGATGCAGGAAGCGGAAGTGGCCAACCAGCGGGCCAATGTAGAGAACATCAATGCCCGCCTGGACACCTTCCTGATGGAATACAACACCCAGCGCATCATCATGTGGCTGGTTCTGGGCTTCTCCGTCCTGGTGGTATTGATTGCCGCCCAGTCCTACTGGAGCTACATACGGACCCGGGAACTCAAACAGAAACTGGAAGAAAGCACCGCGGCCAAGCTGCGTTTCTTCACCCAGGTGAGCCACGACCTCCGGACGCCCCTCACCCTGGTGGCCGGGCCGCTGGAGCATGTGCTGGAAGGCCCGCTGTCCCCGGACCAGCAGCAAACCCTGCTGATGGCCCGCCGCAATGTGACCGTTCTTCAGCAACTGGTGAATAACATTTTGGATTTCAGGCGAATAGAGAGCGGAAACCGTCCGCTAAACGCCTCCCGCTTTGACCTCCCCGCCGCCGTGCAGGAATGGATGGGCGGGTTCAGCGGCACCTCCCAAAGCCTTACCTACGAAGGCTTCCCGGCCCTTACCGTCGAGGCCGATATGCGCCTTGTGGAGCGGGTGCTGTTCAACCTCCTGGGCAACGCCATCAAGCACACCCGGCCGGACGGGCACATCACTGTTTCCGTGAAGCAGGAAGGAGCATCGGCAGTCCTATCCGTTGCCGATGACGGAGAGGGCATCCCGCCGGAAAAGCTGCCGTATATCTTCGAGGAATTCTACAAAGCCAATGAGTCCAGTAACGGTACCGGCATAGGCCTGGCGCTGATAAAAGCCGTAGCGGAGCTGCACAAGGGCAGCGTGAGCGTGGAAAGCACGCTGGGCAAGGGCTCCACCTTTACCCTGCGCCTTCCGCTGGTGCAAAAAGGCGCCAGCGTGAGCGAAGGCAAAGCGGCATCGGCCTATACGGAGCGCTACGAGGAGACCTATCTCCGCGAGGACAGCCACAAGCAGGAGGCCGCCGGCCGGGTGAGCGAAAGCGACCGTCCCACCATCCTGGTGGTGGACGACAACGCAGACCTTTGCCGCTTCATCGGCACGCTGCTGGAAGGCGAATACCGCATCCTGAGCGCCTGTGACGGCCGGGAAGCTTTGGAAAAAGCCACGCGCGAACTGCCGGACCTGGTGGTATCGGACGTGATGATGCCCGTGATGGACGGCCTGGAACTTTGCAAGGCGCTCAAGGGGCAGCTGGCCACCAGCCACATCCCCGTCATCCTCCTTACCGCCAAATCGCTGGAAGGCCAGCGCGCAGAAGGCTATGATTCCGGGGCCGATGCCTACATTTCCAAACCCTTCAGCGAACGGGTGCTGCTCGCGCGTATCGGCAACCTGCTCAAGAGCCGTATCCTGCTCAAGGAGCATTACCTGGAAACCGGCGAAAGCGCCGCTCGGCCGCAGGAAAACGACTTCCTGTCCCGCTTCCGCACCCTGGTCCGCGGACGCCTGGGCGACGAAGACTTGAGTGTGGAACAGTTGGGTTCCGAACTGGGTCTATCGCGCGTGCAACTATATAGGAAGGTGAAAGCCCTTACCGGCTACTCCCCCGTTGAACTGGTCCGCATTACGCGCTTGAAAGCGGCCGAGCAGCTGCTCAAGACCACGGACAAAACCGTGGCGGAGGTGGCCTACGCCGTGGGCTTCGGCACACCATCCTATTTCAGTAAATGCTACAAGGAGCTCTTCGGCCGTCTCCCGGGAGAAGAACGCTAGGTTTTTGCTGCGGAAAAATTTGTGATTCTGAGAATTATTCGTATCTTTGCAGTCCATTTTTTGAGATGACCGCTAAGCTCAGTCAAGACCTGCCACCAAGGGCAGGCGCTTACGGCCCAAAACTTTAACAAGTTTTTGTACAATGTACGCAATCGTAGACATTGCAAGCCAGCAGTTTAAAGTAGAAGCTGGCATGGATATCTTCGTGAATCGCCTGCAGGCCAAGAACGGAGAATCCGTGGAGTTCGACAAAGTGCTCCTCGTAGACAATGAGGGCAAAGTAAAGGTCGGCACTCCTTACGTGAAGGGAGCAAAGGTTACCGCCACCGTCCTGGACGATGACGCCAAAGCCAAGAAAGTGCTCGTATTCAAGAAAATCCGTCGCAAGGGTTTCCAGACGCTGAACGGCCATCGCCAGAAGCTCACCAAAATCCACATCGACGCTATCGCTTAACTTTTAAAGACTGAAAGATTATGGCACACAAGAAAGGTCAATCCAGTTCCAAGAACGGCCGTGAGTCGCATTCCAAACGTCTTGGTATCAAGAAGTTCGGCGAAGAAGTCGTAAAGGCCGGCAACATCATCGTGCGTCAGCGCGGTACTGTTCACAACCCTGGTCTCAACGTGGGTATGGGTAAGGATCACACCCTCTACGCTTTGGTAGACGGCACCGTGAAGTTCACCCGCAAGCGTGAAGACAAGTCCTTCGTGAGTGTAGTTCCCTTTGAGAACTAATCCGTAGGTTACTGTGAAATCGAGGAGGACATGTGATACACAGTCCTCCTTTATTATTAAAAGTATATGCTCACTCTCAAAACCCTGCGCGAAGATCCGGAAATGGTAATCCGGAAGCTCGCAAAAAAACACTTCGACGCCAAGGAAATCGTCGAAAATGTCATTGCCCTGGACGACAAACGCAAAGCCCTCCAGACCGAGAGCGATGCCCTCCTGGGCCAGCAGAAGAAGGCTGCCGCCGCCATCGGCCAGCTTATGAAGGAAGGCAAGAAGGAGGAGGCCGAAGCCGCCAAGGCCGAGGTAGCCGCCATCAAGGAGCGTTCCAACGCCCTCCTCAAGGAGGCCGATGAAACCATCGAGCAGCTCCAGAACCAGCTGGTCCTGCTGCCCAACCTGCCCTGCGACATCGTTCCCGAAGGCGCAGGTGCCGAGGACAACCTGGTGGTAAAGATGGGCGGCCCGGAGGTTCTGCTTCCCGAGAACGCCCTCCCGCACTGGGAACTGGCCAAGAAGTACGACATCATCGACTTCGACCTGGGCGTCAAGATTACCGGCGCCGGTTTTCCCGTATATAAAGGCAAGGGTGCCAAACTGCAGCGTGCCCTCATCAACTTCTTCCTGGACCGCAACACCGCGGCCGGCTACAAAGAGGTGGAGCCCCCTGTGATGGTGAACGCCGCCTCCGGCTTCGGCACCGGTCAGCTGCCCGACAAAGAAGGCCAGATGTACCACGCCACCGTGGACGATTTCTACATGGTCCCTACCGCCGAGGTCCCCGTCACCAACATCTTCCGTGACGTGATCCTGGGCGCCGACCAATTCCCGCAGAAGCTTACCGCCTACACTCCCTGCTTCCGCCGTGAGGCCGGTTCCTACGGCAAGGACGTGCGTGGCCTGAACCGCCTGCACCAGTTTGACAAGGTAGAGATTGTGCGTGTAGAGAAGCCCGAGAACAGCTATGCCGCTCTGGACGAGATGGTCGCTCACGTAGAAAGCCTGGTGAACGAGCTGGGTCTGAAGTACCGCATCCTGCGCCTCTGCGGCGGGGATATGAGCTTCACCAGCGCCATCACCTACGACTTCGAACTCTGGAGTGCCGCTCAGGGCCGCTGGCTGGAGATTTCCTCCGTGTCCAACTTCGAGAGCTACCAGGCCAACCGCCTCAAGTGCCGCTACAAGGACGAGGAAGGCAAGATGCAGCTTGCCCACACCCTGAACGGAAGTTCCCTGGCCCTGCCCCGCGTGGTTGCCGCCCTGCTGGAAGACAACCAGAAAGACGGGTACATCGAAATTCCCGCCTGCCTGCGGCCTTACACCGGTTTCGACCGCATCGACTAGCTGGCACGTAATTAACTGTCTATCACATACTTATAATTCGACGGGTGCACCTGGAAGTGCACCCGTCGAATTATAAAGTATTGAGTATAAGCTACTTCTTGGACAGGAAGGAAAGGAAGGTTTCCATCCCCTTGGTGGCCACATCCTGGATGAAGGTCACGCGAGGGTCGGCCAGCGGCACCGGCTTGGGGTCTATCACGTAGATGGGACAGTCGTTGGGCGCATAGCGATACAGGCCGGCGGCCGGATAGACCTGCAGGGAGGAGCCCACGATGAGGAGGATATCGGCCCGGGACACCAGGTCGATGGCCTTCTCGATATTGGGGACAGCCTCTCCGAAGAAGACGATGTGCGGACGCAGCTGGCTGCCGTTGGGTGCCAGGTCTCCCAGGTTTACGGGCCGATAACCGACGTCGATGACTTCGGCCTCGGAAGCCGTGCGGTCGTAGACGCCGTTCTCCGGCCGGACCTTGGTGAGTTCGCCGTGCAGATGCAGCACCCGCGTGGAGCCGGCCCGCTCGTGCAGGTTGTCCACGTTCTGGGTAATCACATCCACGTTGTACGTGGCTTCCAGCCCGGCAATGGCCTCGTGTGCCGCATTGGGCTTGGCGTCCTTGAGCTGCTGGCGGCGCTGGTTGTAGAAATCCAGCACCAGCTTGCGGTTGCGGTACCAGCCCTCGATGGAGGCCACATCGTTCACGTCGTACTGCTCCCACAGCCCGCCCGTGTCGCGGAAGGTGGCAAAACCGCTTTCGGCCGAGACGCCGGCCCCGGTGAGAACTACTATGTGCTTTTTCATAGGCATAGATTCTTCGCTTCGCTCAGAATGACAAATAACTCAGAATGACAAATAACTAGTCCTTAATCTCAAAGTAATACTTCTTGACCCAGTATTCGAAGAGCGGATCGATGATGCTGGGCTTGTCGTCTTCGTCAAAGACCAGGACTTCCTTCTTCATGAGGGCGGCCTTCACGCGATTGACGTTGGCCGAAGAATTGAGTCCGTACTTGCGGATGACCTCGGCGCTGGAGAAGCGCATCACGCCGTCTACAGTGGCCCGCAGCAGATTCACCTGGTGCGTGGTGAGGTCGTTCATGATATTCATGAAGCGGGGTTCGTGCACGGAAATCAGGCAGCCCAGGGCATCGACCAGGCCCGGTTCCATGAGGTAACCGCGCGTCATGCCGTCGCAGATGGACGCAAAGTGGTTGATGTACCACAACTGGCCCCGGAACAGGCGGCAGGCGCCCTGCAGCAACTCTTTCTCGACCACCTTACCGGCCGATGTAAAGCCGCGGTGGATGTGGTCGGCCATCTCGATCTCGTCTACCGGCGACAGGTGCACCGGCTCTACCAGCCTGTGGAAGAGGAGGCTGCCCTTGAAGATGGAACGCATGGCGTTCACCCCCGAGCCGCAGAAGATGTAGGAGAAGCGCCGGTTCTCGCGGTTTTCCTTGAGCGAGCGGCTTAAAGGCCGAAGGATGGCGTCGGGATCTTCCAGCAGCGTCAGGCACTGGAACTCATCGATAATCAGAATCATGCGGTCTCCCCGCTCCTGCGCCATGCGGAAGGGAAGGCTCAGGATGGCGTTCACATCGGCCTCCTCCATATCCCAGTTCAGGGAAAGCAGGCAGCCGTTGGACTCATAGGCCACGGGGTCGAAGACGAAGTGCGTACCCTCCAGGTAGCGACGGGCCAGGTTGGCGTATTCGTCGGGAGTAGTGCCCGCCATGCGCAGCAGCGTGGAGCCTATGCGCAGCAGGAAGTCCTCCAGGGTACGGATGTTCAGGGCCGAGAACTGCCCCACCGAGAAAGTGATGGTTTTCACCCGCAGGGAATACAGCGTTTGCTGGATGAGCGAGGTCTTGCCGGTTTTGGGCGGTTCGCTGATGACCACGTGCTCTCCCTGGGTGAGCAGGTTGCTCAGGAGAGTCACGTCGGTGCGACGGCCTACGAAGTTGCGGCCGGTCACATATTGGGAATAGGGAAAGGCAGTATCCATTACCAGAGCTTAATGATACCTGTGCCGATGAGCACGCCGGCGGCGATGAACAGAAGAGCCAGGACGACGAAGAACCAGCGGCGGGCAAGCTTGGCGCGGGCCTCGCGGTCTACGGCCGTGAGCTTGGGGAACTGGGCCAGGGTGGTAAGGGTCTTGCCGAAGCGGACGTTCACCAGGGACTTGGCGTTGATGGCCCAGCCGTTGGCGTTGAGCACGGGACCCAGGTCGCGCTTGCGCAGTTTGCGCCAGGCGATGAACATGGAAGGACCGGAAATGAGCAGCATGATGCCCACGATGACCAGGATGAGCTGCCAGAACTTGAGCGAAGCAGCGCCCTCGACCAGTTTCACCAGGAATTCCCCGATGAAGCCGATAGCCATGCCGATGGCGGCGAAGATCCCGGCGAACTTGGCGATGTCGAAGGTAGAAGTGATGCTGGCGGCAGCCTCCTTGCCGTCTCCCTCCAGTTTAGTGGAAGCAGCGGTTTCGGTGGCCGTGGTGAGGCCGGCCATGGATTTCTCGTTCTTGTCGGCCGCAGCCTTGTCAATCTTGTCGCTGATCATGCGGGCCACCTTCTTGTAGGGGCTCCAGAAAGCCTGGCGGATGGAAATGGGGTTGTCCACGATGGCCACCACCTGGGCGGTGTAGTCGTTTCCGTCGCGGTCATAAAACACGGCGTTCTTGCCCACGCGCAGGCCATCGACGTCTCCGTCGGTGAGCACGGCGGCAATGTTGAAGGACTTGCCCAGTTTCTCGCTCACGCAGGAGCAGTACAGGATGAACATACCGCTCAGGGAAGAGATTTCCGGGGCGGGGCCTGCCACCTTCACGCACAGCTGGGTGCTGCGCTGGTCGATGAACAGCGTACCGGCCTGGAACATGGCCTGACGGTCCTTGTCGTAGAAATCGGCCAGGACCACGTAGTTGTTCAGGAAACGGTAGAAGTATTTGTTCAGGCGAAGGACCTTGTCCACTTCCTCGATGGAGAGGGCGTTGGCTTCCTCGGCCTTGTCTTTCTCTATGAGTTCCAGCAGGGCGGCCTTCTTGTCTTCCTTGAGGATGGCCTCGACGGCTTCCAGACCCAGGCCTTCCACGGCAGCGCCTTTCTTGCCGGCCAGCCAGGCTACATAAGGGGCGAATTTGGCCAGCAGGGCATCCCAGTCGGCCTCCTTCACGGGTTTTGCGCCCACGCCGGTGAGTTCTTTCACGGCCTCCAGGGCACCTTTCCAGGCGGGGTTCACCACCTTGAAGTCCAGCACGCCCTCGGGATTGGGCTTGGCCAGGGGCTGCAGGGCAATCTGGTCGGCGGCGGCCGCCAGGTTCCCGTCAATGCCGGCGATCTTCTCTACATTCACATCCACGGCACCGGCCAGACCGGCCTCGAAGCCGATGAGTTTGCAGCGCATGAAGAAATCGGCCACCTTGGCGCGCACGGCCTCAACGGCGGCCAGGGCGTCGGCGGTCTTGTCGCCGAAGGGAGCGACTTCCTTGGTAGCGGCCTTCTGCCACTCTACGAAATCGGCGCAGGCGGCATAGAAAGCCTCGATGTGGTCGGCGGTGATGCCGGCCGCTCCGCTGCGGTCCACGGCGCTGGCAATGCCGGCGATGGTCTCGATGAGTTTGCCGGTAGCCTCGTCGGAGGCACTGGCGGGCGTGATGATGCCGTCTCCGTTAAACTGCGTGCCGGCAAAGATCTTCGTGTTGTCGGCGGTATCTTCCAGGGCGATTTCGTCTTTTTCCAGGCCCAGATTCTTCAGGATTTGGCGGGCCGATGCCTGCAGGCGGGCGCCGTCGGGATCTTCGGCGTTGAAGTCCTCCAGCTTGAGGCTGTCGGCTTCCTTGAGAAGGACATCGGCGTCCTTCACCACGCGGGTGAGCCACTGGGAAGTCTTGATGACTTCGTCCACGCGGATGCGGCCGTCGTGGTCTACATCAATCATCTGCAGGGCCTTGGCGTCGAACTCCAGGCCGGCAGTGGGGCAGCTCAGGACCGTCCACATCTTGCGGTCCAGCTGATACAGGTTGCGGATGTCTTCCCCGTTCAGGATCTTGACGCGGACCGTGCCGCCAACAGAACAGAACTTCCAGGGATAGGAAGTGGCCTTTTTCTTCTTCATACTATATTAGTGTCTAGGGTTAGTTATAACATTCTTGTTTCGCAAATGTAAGTATTTTTTTGTTAATTTTGTATTCCTTTGACGTTTTAAGATGATTTTTCGAGAAAAACGGCGGTTTATACTCGCTTTTTTGATAGCCGCCCTGGCCATTTCCTGCAACGTTCCGGAATCGGAGCGCATGCCCGGGGTGTTCCAGATGAACCCCTCGTCTACTACTATCAATGCCCTCCAGACCCAGGTAGCCTTCACCGTTCAGTGCGACCTTCACTGGACCGTGGCGCTGAAAGACGCCTCCCTGGGAGAGATTCAGATTATCAGTGAGAAAGAGGGCAGCGGCGGCAGCTTCCTGATCACTTTCCAGCCCAACCTGAACGAGGAAGAGCGCGAGCATGTGGTCATCCTCAAGGCCGGCAAGGGCGAGCTCACCCAGACCATCGTACAGGGAGGCCTGTCCACCTTCATCTCTCCCCGCTCCCTCCACCTGCACAGCACCCTGGAGGCCGCAGCGAGCTTTACCGCGCCCGACGCATGGTCAGCCCGCATTCTCGAAGGCGAGGACTGGATGGAGATCAAGACGCCCTCCGGAGAGAAAGGATCGTCCGTGCTCACCGTAGCGCCCCTGGATGCCAACGAGAACCTGGGATCCCGGGAAGGGCTCATCGAACTCACCGTGGGCGGACACAGCTTTACCGTTTCCGTAACTCAGGATCAGCAGGATGTAGTCCTGCTGGACGGAGACACCAGCCTCAACTTCTCCTTCGAGGAGCAGAGTTTCCAGGTCAAGACCCTGTACAACAGCGCCTATCAGGTTAAGTCATCGGCCGACTGGATTATCTACAATTCGGTCAAGGCGCCGCTGCTGGAAGGCCTGGAAAGCTTTACCCTGCAGGAGAACCCCACTACCGAGGCCCGGTCGGCCCAGGTTACCTCCTCCCTCGAGGGACAGTCCTCGGAATCCGCGGTGGTACTCACCGTGAACCAGGGCGGGATAGATCCCGTCCTCGTAGTTACCCAGCCCGGTTTTTACGGCATCGACGGCACCAATTACACCCTGGGTGCCCAAGGATGGAACCAGTTCTCCTCCCTGGCCCAGACTGGTGGCAGTTACCGCTACCGCCTCCTGAATGGATCCACTCTCTCCTGCGTGGAGCTTAACGGGGCATCCGCCGAAGACAAGCTGGGAGTCCCCCATCAGCTGCATCTTACCCTGCAGACGCAAGGCTACACCACCCTGGTAAAAGACTTCCAGGCGGTGCTGCTGTACAGAAAGAACGGCCTGGCCTGGTACAAGGAAAGCGCCGATACTTATTTTGTAGTAAAACAATAGGAGGGACGCCGTATGAAGAGAATCTTAGTTTCGATGACTGCCCTCCTCCTTGCCTGGCAGGCCCTGGCCATCCCGGCCAAACCGGGCGCATTCCCCTATACCCAGCCCGACGGCAGCGTTGTCATGCTGGAACTGCACGGAGACGAATTCATCAGCTGGACCACCCTGGCCGGCACCACGCAGGTGGTTGCCCTGGACAAGGACGGCTACTGGCGTCCCACCACCATCAAGGAAAGCCAGTGGGCGGCCGCCCGGGGGCGTCGCCTCCAGGTAGAGGAAAGCCGTCGGATCCGTCCCTTCACCCACAACGACAACAAGATGACCCACGGCACCCGGCACATTCCGGTATTGCTGGTAGAGTTCCAGGACCAGAAATTTGTCCTGGATAATCCCCAGGAGCGCTTCAATGCCATGCTCAATGAGGTGGGCTATTCTTACGACGGCGCCACTGGATCCGTCCAGGATTATTATGTAGAGAACTCCAAGGGACTTTTCCAGCCCGTCTTCGACGTTTACGGGCCGGTTACGCTGCCCAACGATATGGCCTTTTATGGCAAACCGGTGCGGAACGAACAAGGAGAGGTCACCAATCACGACGAGCATCCGGAACTGGCTTTGTACCACGCGGCCCAGGCCCTGGACAGCAGTGTGGATTTTTCCCAGTACGACTACAACCAGGACGGTAAGGTGGACATGACGCTGTTCTACTATCCAGGCTACAACGAAGCCGAGCACGCGCCCGAAAATACCATCTGGCCGCACCAGTGGAGCCTCCAGAGTTCTCCCGATTCCCAGGCCCGCAGCGCCAAGTTCGACGGCCTAAAACTGGGCAATTACTTCTGCACCTCCGAGCTCCGGGGAAACAGCGGGGCCAATATGTGCGGCATCGGCACCACCTGCCACGAATTCGGCCACTCCCTGGGCCTTCCCGATTTCTACGACACCGATTACGAAATGAACGGGGAATGCTCGGCCATGTATTATTTCTCCATCATGGCCAAAGGCTCGTACATGAACCAATCGCGCACCCCGCCCTATTTCAACGCCGAAGAGCGTATCTGTCTGGGCTGGCTGTTGGAAAGCGATATCCCGGAAATGCCCTCCGGCACCGTTTCCTTCGGCACCATCCAGAACGACCATGTTTACAAGACCTCTACCGTCACCGAAGGCGAATACTTCCTGTATGAATGCCGCGACGGCAGTGGCTGGGATGCCTATATTCCCCAAGGGATGCTGGCAATTCACGTCGACAAATCCACCATGCGCACCGTAGGCGGCCAGACGCCGTCCTATTATTGGAAGAAATTTCCCAGCGTAAACCTCATCAACGCCTATGGAGAACACCCCTGCTGTTATGTGATTCCCGCATCGGCCCAGCAGGATCTGCTCTACAAGGGAGCACTGAATACCTGGGTATTTCCGGGATCGGCCGAGGTCACCAGCTACGAGCCCGTGGACTGGGAAGGCAATCCCGTGGGCGTATCCCTCACCGGCATCAGCTTTGCCGACGGCAAGGTGAGCCTGACTGCCCACTATTCCTCCGAAAAGGTCGTAAAGGGCAGCGTTATAGACCAGGAAGAGAACGGACTGGAAGGCGTGTACTTGCGTCTCACTCCCCTTTCCAACGATATGACCGAGCAGCCGGGAATCTACGACGCACTGTCCGACAAAGAAGGCATCTTCTACATCGGCCTGGGAGAACTTGACGCCCCGTATGCCCGCGTCACCCTCACCAAGGAGGGCTACAAAACCCTCACCGAGGATATTGAACTGGGATCCCGCACGGTTATCACCTACTTTGTCATGGAGGAAGGCGGCCACGAAGAAGCAACTTCCTTCGGCCAGTTGGGCATCCCGGCCATTGCCGATCCCAAACTGGGCAGCTACACCGCCGGAGATGTTTTCCAACTCAATATGGATATGCCCAGCGGTCTCCTGGCCACCGTTTCCTGGAAGTTCGACGGCCACACGGTCACCGATCCTGTTACGCTGCAGGCCGGTATCCATGTGGTTTCGGCCACGCTGGTATACGGTGACGGAAGCACCGAGGCCCTTGAGTTGCAGATAGATGTCAAATAAATTTGGAGGGACGCGAAATTCTTTCTATCTTTGCAGCCCATTTAGAAAAAAGGAGGTGTAAAAGCATGATCATCGTACCCATCAAAGAAGGCGAAAACATCGAAAGAGCCCTGAAGAAATTCAAGCGTAAATTCGAGAAGACCGGCGCTGTCCGCGAGATGCGCGCCCGCAAGAACTTCGAGAAGCCTTCCGTGAAAAAGCGCATGGCGCTCCAGAAGGCTATCTATGTTCAGCAGCTTCGTCTTCAGGAAGAGCAGTAAGCTTTTACCACCTTACATTATAAAAACCGGGCCCTGTAACAAGGTCCGGTTTTTTTACACCCGCTTTTCTTCTTCCACTTCCCGGCGGGCCCGTTCTACAGACTTGGAGCGCTTGAGGACGAAGCCGGAGCCCAGGTACTTGGTGCGCACGTCTTCGTCGGAGGCCAGTTCCTCGGGGGTGCCGGCCTGCAGGATGACGCCTTCGTACAGAAGGTAGGCGCGGTCTGTGATGGCCAGGGTTTCACCCACGTTGTGGTCTGTGATAATTACGCCGATGTTACGGTATTTGAGTTTGGCAATGATGTACTGGATATCCTCCACGGCAATGGGGTCTACGCCGGCGAAGGGTTCGTCCAGCAGGATGAACTTGGGGTCTACGGCCAGGGCGCGGGCAATCTCGCAGCGGCGGCGCTCACCGCCGGAGAGCTGGATACCCAGGGACTTGCGCACCTTGGACAGGTTGAACTCGTTGATGAGCTGCTCCATACGCTCCATACGCTGCTCCTTGGTCATATCCTTGGTGCTCTTGGAAACCTCCATCACCGACATGATATTGTCTTCCACGCTCATTTTGCGGAACACGGAGGCTTCCTGCGGCAGATAGCCGATACCCCGCTGGGCACGCTGATACATGGGGAGGGTAGTTACTTCCACGGTAGAGCCATCGTCGTAGTCCAGGAAAATCTGTCCTCCATTAGGCTTGATCTGGCCCGTAATCATGTAGAAACTGGTGGTTTTACCGGCACCGTTGGGCCCCAGGAATCCCACAATCTCTCCCTGTTTCACTTCCATGGAAACGCCCTTCACAACCGTGCGGACGCCGTATTTCTTAACGAGTTTCTCTGCTCTTAATTTCATAGATTCTTCGCTTCGCTCAGAATGACAATTCTACTTTGTATCAAGCCCCATGGCGGCTACCAGTTCGCGTACCGCGGGTTCCTTATCCATTAAATCCTTGGCCTTTTCCTCGGGCATGTAGGGTGCCCGCTCGGTCTCTTCCACAGGGGTGACGGAAACCACCACGTTCACCTTGGAGCAAGCCACCAGTTCCCGCAGTTTTGTTTCCAGTTCCCGCAGCATCTTTTCCTCGATCCACTGCTTCTGGGAATCGTTGGTCACAAAGAACTCTACCTGTTTGATTCCGTTTTCTTCCTTCACCTCTACCTTGCCGCTTTGCAGCATATTGGCCAGACGCGGCTTGGATTCGTACTGCCCGGCCATCTGTTTCCACTTGAGGACAATGGTCTCGTCCTCCGGCAATTTACTCTCCTGCGGGGCCACTTCCTCGGGCGCCACCTCGGCCTTTTCCTCCATGATGGCACTCATGCTAAGGGCCGATCCGCTCTTGGGAGTCCGCCGTCTGGCGGGCGCGGGCGCGGGCGCGGCAACGGCAGGCGCAGCAGCGGCAGGCGCGGGTGCAGGTGCCGGTGCAGGTGCCGGTGCAGGTGCCGGTGCAGGTGCGGGTGCAGGTTCCGGAGCA